>JAEEGL015288474.1_pt1 | contig 12343 bp, 19 predicted proteins | sample 9134231 | NCBI WGS metagenome assembly JAEEGL01 (sample SAMN16246548, study PRJNA631951) | gut metagenome | biome: gut microbiome; feature: rumen; material: fiber-attached | host: Bos | place: Iran: Karaj | collected 2018-10 | reverse complement strand
TCGGTTTAGAACGCCAGCCTGTCACGCTGGAGGTCGACGGTTCGAGCCCGTTCCGGGTCGCCATGCTGCTGTAGCTCAGTCGGTAGAGCGCATCCTTGGTAAGGATGAGGTCACCAGTTCGAATCTGGTCAGCAGCTCCAATTTTTATCCGCTTGAAACGATGGTTTTAGGCGGTTTTTTTGTTATTTCAGAACTATTTCTGCTTTTTGCTAAAAGCGGTTATTCTGCTTCTTCGTTAGAAAGTGCAACACAAAGTGCAACATTCACCAAAAGCAGCTTATTTTTGATCCCATTTGTGAAGACCATAAAGGAAGCTGGGCGGGAATCAACCCGTCCAGCTTTTCTTATGCTCAGCTTCATATTTGCTTTGATTTCCGCGGGAAATCTTATGGAAAAGATGGAAATGATGGAAACGATGCCCTACGCATGTTTCTTTGCCGCGTCACGTGCCGCATCTCTGACCGCCTGCCCTGCCCTCCTGCGGGATTCATCGGTACTGTGTGCGTACTTTTTCAAGAGGACCGCTTCCGAATGGCCCAGCCGGTCAGCAATGCTTTTTATATCCGCCGCGCCGGAGGTCAAGGCCAATGAAGCCGAAGTATGCCGGAGGATATGGGGGTGGAAGTTGGGGATGTCGTACCGTTCACCGAATTTTCTGAAATACCGAGTTGGGCTCTGCGGGAACATGGGCTCTGGGCTATTCTCCTGGGTGAACACCCATTGAGAGATACACTTTTCAGACTGCTCCGTGCGCCATGCGCGAAGAATGGTTAGCGCATCGGGTCCCAGGTCTACCTCCCGGACCTTCTTTGTTTTGGGGATAGTGCGATAGACGCCCTTCGCTTTCGTGTACTGGAGGTTTCCTTCGATTCTTACCATGCCAGATTTCCAGTCTACATCCTTCCAAAGCAGTCCGCACAGTTCTCCCCTTCGGGCTCCGGTATCGGCGGCAAGGGCAATAAAGGCTTGCCATTTCAAGGGCTCCTTTGAAATGCAATCCAGCACATAGGACAGCTCCCCAGCTGAAAGAGCAAGCTCCGCCTCATTCTTGATGACTTCATCCGGCCGGGGATCGGGCTTGTCCACGTCGAGCATTGGGTTAGTCTGGATCACCTTCGCCTTTTTCGCCGTCTTGAACAAGGAACTCAGCACCACATGGACCTTTTGGACTGTTCCGTGTGCCTTGCCCTGGGCCTTCATCCCGTCAAGGATGCCCTGGAGGTCTGCCGGGGTTATGTCCTTCATCTTCAAATCGCCTACAGCAGGGATGATCCACTTATCAAGATTAGTCTGATAGCTTGCCCTGGTGTTCTCCGCGCAGTCAACGGCAATCTTCGGCATGAAACGCTCCTTTGCGAATCGCTCCAGCGTTGGGAGCCGCGCTTCCGCCGCCGCAGCTTTTTCCGCTTTCTCTCGCTCCTGCTCTGCAATCTCCTTCGCTCTTTTCCGGCTAACGATCTCCCCGGCTTTGGCCTGACGTTCAATCTCTGCGGCCTCGGCGTTCAGCTTTTTTTCAATTGTCTTAGCAGACCATCCTTTTTCAGGATACCATCGCCGTACAATACGTGGTTTTCCTCGCCCCATACTGACGCAGATTCGGAAATATTCGCGTCCATCAGGTGTGGTCTCTTTTCTAATTGTAGCCATTTACTTGCTCCCAACTTATTATGTCGTGCAGTTTTCAGCAATCGCGTTAGGTAAGATTTTTCGCCGTGCTATAGTAGCCGCAGATTAGGGCAGGACATAAGAAACTGCAATAGGTTACCGCACTTCGGCACTAGATTCAGATTCTTCAATCAATCGCTCTGCAATCTTCGCCATAAGGAATTGCGGCTGGAAGATTCTTGAAATTCGCCATGCCTCCCTATCCTTTTCCGCAAGGATCTCCTGTATTTCCCTTGATCCGTCATCTGGATTTGGCATCTTTTCAGGATTGCAAATCTCACCCTCCAGGAAGGAAGCCCAATACCGAAAATCCATGCAATCAGCGAGAGCGTCCAGTATTGAGATAAAGCTTTCATCCTCCAAAAGGACGCTGAGGGCTCTCATTCTATTCTCATAATGCGTCAGGGCAATCAGCTTTGCTGAAGCGCCAGTTGATAGCCCCAGGCCGTCACACAAGGAGCGGGCATCCCGATCTCTCCCGGGATACTTTGTCAGACCGACGAGATAATCACACGAAACGCCGTAATGCTTTGCCAGCTTCGCCACAGTCAGATACCCAGTATTGCGCGGCTTGCACACAGAGCTCTCCAGGTCACCGAGATTGGATTTCGTGATACCCGTTGCATCGGATACCTGTTCCACCGTCTGACTGCCGTTCTGATTATATTTGAGCCTTGCGTCTCGGAATCTCTTTGCTGTGCTTACCTGTATTCTGTTCATTTATTCACATCCTACCCTATATTTAGTTCTTTTTGCGCTTCTTTTGCTTTGTATTCCCCACATCTGGACTTGCTATTGAAAGCCCTTCAAGGCTGTGCTAACCTACAAATAGGGTACAACAACAACCTTCGCCTTAAATATAGGTTATTCTTTGCTGTTTGTCAAGCCAAAATCGTACAGAGGAGTGAGATTATTGAAGAATCAAAGAATCCGCGAAGCGGCACGGGAAGCAGGGGTCTGCCTTTGGGAAATCGGTGAGCGCATCGGTCTCAATGACGGCAACTTTTCCCGCAAACTGCGCAGGGAACTGGACGACGCAGAAACCGAGCGTGTCCTGACGATCATTCGAGAAATATCCGAAGGGAGAGAGAAACATGAGTGAATATGTTCAGCCGAATTCCAGGAAACCGTTTCAGACAATTGCTGAGGCCTGCCACACAACCGGCTTGGCTCAATCATTCCTAAGAAATGGATGCCGGAGCGGTGTCGTCCCGCATATCAAATCCGGCAACAAATACTTGATAAACGTGCCTTTGCTGCTTCGACAGCTCGGTGTCCCGATGGAAGGTGATTGAAGTCATGAGGACGATTAAAAGCCGTCCCCGTGTTTGCACCACGGAGGCGGCAAAGGCGAGGGGCAACATTACGCAGTATCACACCTCTCAATATAATCATATCAGGCTTGTCGATCCAGCACAAGGGGGCGAATTAGATGGATGGTGATAAACTTTCCACTCTATTGAGTGCCGGGTACAGCCTGGACCAGATAGAGGGCTCCGTTAAATCCGGGATTACGCTTGAGGAAGTAATTGATATAGCTTTTGAACGCTTTCAACGTGGCGAACCCGTTTTCAGCGACAATGAGTACCGTGGTGATATCTGGCAGGACCCAATTCCTTTTGAAACCTATAACCTCCCTTCCTTCCCTGTTGAGACGCTTCCCGCTCCCGTGGAGGCATTTGTAGAAGCACTGGCGGAATCCACTCAGACCCCGCTTGAAATGGGGGGGCTGCTTGCGCTGGGAGTGATGGCGGCAGTCTTACAGCGGCATTTTACACTAAGGGTACGTCCCGACTGGACGGAAACTTTGAGCCTGTACACTGTAATTGTTGGTGCTCCCGCCGAAAGGAAGTCCCCTGTCCTTAGCAGGATTACCAAACCTTTACGGGACTACGAGCGCGAACGCCGGGATGCCGATGCAGCGAACATAGCTCAGGCAGAGACCGAGCGGCGGATACTGGAGGGGAAGAAAGCAGCGGCCGAAGCAGCCGCCGTAAAGGGCAAGGGAAGCGTCGAGGACGCATTGGATCTTGCAGCACAACTCGCGGAATACCAATGTCCCCATGAACTGCGGCTCTTGGTGGATGACGCCACCCCGGAGAAGTTAGCGGAGATGATGGAGCAGCAAGGCGGCAGTATTGCGTTGTGTTCTGCCGAAGGTGGTGTTTTTGATTCCATGCGAGGAAGGTATGATCGGACCACGAACTTGGACGTCTACTTAAAAGCATGGGACGGGGAACAACTTACAGTGGATAGGATCGGACGGAAAAGTAATAGGGTGGACAGCCCCAGGCTGACGGTTCTTCTCGCTATACAACCTGCAGTGCTTTCCGGTCTCATGAGTGACCGGGTGATGCGCGGGCGCGGCCTTGTCGGGCGTTTTCTGTATGCGATATGCCGAGGAAAAATAGGAGAACGTAAAGCGTCACCTGATCCGGTTCCGGAGAAGGTAGAACAGGCGTATAGGTCTTTCATCCGGCATCTACTGACCTTTGAATGCGGCGGCGAGCTGCATTTATCTGAAGATGCGAACGATTACCGTTGCAATTTTCATGATCACGTTGAAAAGCTGCTTGCCGGGCGCTGGGAGAGTATTCAGGAATGGGCCGGGAAGCTGGTTGGAACGGTATGCCGGATCGCAGCTATCCTCCACTGCGGGACAGCGCAGGAACCATTGAATGAACCCATCAACGGAGAGACCTTCGAGGCCGCTTGCAGGATAGGGTTGTTCCTGGCGGCACATGCAGAGACTGCGTTCGGTCTCATGGGGGCAAGCGAAGCTGACGAGGCCGCAAGGTATATTCTGAAACGTATCAAGGGTTCTGACCGCATCACTCGGTCTGAACTGACCAGACAGTGCCGTGGACGTTTCAAGAAAGCTGCTGATATGGAGACTGCATTGGAAATCTTAGAGGAGCGCAATTACATTCGTCGGGAAGAAGAACCCATAGGACAGGGGCGAGTGCAAATCAATTACGCGGTTCACCCAAACATCGGGTGATACTTCTGGAAATGATGGAATTGATGGAAACGACAGCACACTTCCAACCCTTCCACATTCTGTACTGCTGAAAATAAACACTGTAACCTCACGTCAAATAGGGCGTGAGAAGCGGCAACGGGCCGAGACAGGGGGAGTCCCTGTTTCAAGGCTTCCCCCAGTCCACCATAAGGGGGGAGCCCATTGAAGAACAAACGAAGAAATGCTTGGCGGGAGTATGAGCGGCGCAAGGCTGGGCTACAACGGCAAAACTTGACGCCTGCCGAGTACGAGCGTGCACTACAACGGTTAGCAAAGGAGTTGGGGGTTTGATCTATGGGACGTTCAGAACAAGTAAAAGGTCGACGTGGCGAGCGCGAGCTTGCCCGGATTCTCAACGAATACGGGTTTACCGATGTTCGCCCTGGCAAGGCTGTTTCCTTCGGCGGCGAGCCCGATGTTATCGGTCTGGACGGCATTCACATCGAAATCAAACGCGCCGAGTGCCCCAATGTTTGCGCCGCGCTAAAGCAAGCCGCCGAGGATGCCGAATACTTCGGCGATGGCGTCCCGGTTGTATTCTGGCGCAAAAACCGGGGCCGCTGGTGCGCAATTATGGAGCTGCCCACCTTTGTCTCGCTGCTCAGAGGGGAGGTGACAAGTGATGCCGCGGGCTGCATTTGCTCAGAGGACGGAACCGCCGAAGTCCGATAAATCTCGTAAACGGCAAGTCTTGGATACAGCGCGAATTGTCCTGCGTCAGGGGATTCAGAAGGGTTACACCCTCAAGGATCTTTTGGCCGTCGCTGGTGAGACAATAGCGATTCTCACAGATGATCCCGAACTCCAAAACATGGTGCGGGCCAAGTGCGGCAGGGAGGCATACAGGCAGAATAAAGATTAGCCTTTAATTGTATCGCATTATATTGCTACTAGTGTGCAATATATTGTATACTATCCATAGGATCAAAGAAGTTTCACCCTTTTTCGGCCAGGGGACGGCGGGGCCAGCCACCCCGCCCCACCCTTCTGGGAACAGCGATCAATCAACAAAGGAGAAAGTCGAATGAATGACAATATGAGAATTTTTTACAACGCATGGACTCAATCCGGAGAGTCCGGCGAAAGCGCAACGATGCTCAATGTGGAAAGCCGGTTTTCCCGTGGGGGCCGCGTCGTGCTCGTTAACGCCAGCCTTACCCCCGATTGGGGCCACGGCTATTTTTTGGCAAGAAAAGCCATGGAAACCGCTGTCAGCGGCTTGCGTGATGCCGGGATTGTTACCGTTGCGGAGATTCCGAAGTTTTCCGAAGCACCCGCCTACGTTTTGTCCGAGCAGGCTGGCGGGCTTATTACCACAATTTGGGTAAACGCGCTCACCGCGCTTGAGTCTGAGGACGCCTGGAACAAGGCAATTGCCGACGGCAAGGCCGAGGCCGCTATTCTGGATCAAGCGAAGGCCGCAGGGGACAGCGGGGCGCTACTCCGCAGCATTGCCGAGCGTGACAAACTTCGCAGGGAGGGCCGCCTTTCGGATATTGCCCTGAATGAAGAGCTGAAAGAAAAGACCGGGGCCGTTCCTGACCTGCTCAAACGCTTGGGTATCCGACAATGACCCTAACGGATGAATTCGTGCCCGCTGGCGAATACCAGCCTGTAACAGCGCCCATTGTCGTATCCAGCTCCCGGCGTGAACTGCGCGTGACGCAGAATCAGCGGCGGCAATCAGAAAGCGAGCCGCATACCGACATTCGATTTTGGGTTGTTGGGGATATGGAGATTCCCACCCGCTCCGGAATTCGCCTCAGCCAAAACGAAACGCGACTGCTCCGGGATGTGCTGGTTGCCCTCGACCTAGGCCCGTGAAGAGTGATTTTGCCATTTTATGAGAATGGAGCTGACCTTTTGTGTCGGCTCCATTCTTCTATGATGCTTTATCCTGCACCCCCTTCCATTTCCATTCCCGCTTCCACCCCGGCAAGGAAGCCGGTCAGCAACATAGCCTCCGGGGTATGTTCCGCTATGCCGAGCAGATCCAGGGCGGTTTTCACCGTGGCCGCTTCCTGTTCGTCCAACCTGGACGCCCACGCAAGAAACTTTTGCGCGGCATGCCGGAGAAGATCCTCACGCATTTTTTCCGCCCTCCTGCAGCAAACCGCGGAGCGCCTTGACGCCCAGGGGAGCCGGAAGCCGCAACGCCTCCATACGCCGTGCGGTAAACGCTTTGCAATCCGCACCGGAAAGCGTCTTTTCCCGATCGATAGCCGAATTGTTCAGGCGCTGAAGCTCCGCCGCCTCCTGGTAGTCTGCCGTCTGTGAGAAATAGGCGTCGCAGGATGCCCCCTCCTCCCCAACAGAAAGCCGAAATTCCAAAAGGGAAGTAGAGATCCGATCACAGCAGACCCGGAGAACCGTTCCCACTTCTTGAGCTGCCGCCACGTCCAGCGGTTTCGTCTCAAAGGAGCCGAAAAAACGATCCCACGCACACTCCAAAAGACGCAGCGCGTCCTCCGTTTCGTACACCAGACAATAAGCGGCGTTCCCTGCGTGGATCATGTCCTCTCCTGTTAAAATGTTCATTTGACAACCTCCATTCATTTTTTATCGGCAGGGGGAGCGGGTTTCCCCGCCCCGTCCTTATCCGTCATATCTGGCCCGCATTTTCCGGAGCCGCCGAGAAACCGTCCCCTGGTCCACACCCACCACCTGGGCTATTTCCTCCTGATTATCACCCCGCAGAGCATGGGCCACAATGCGCCGGTCCATTTCATCCTGGCACATCCGGTCCGCCGCGTCCTGGGCCGCTGCCAGATCTTCAGGGCTTCCCGCGTAGGATCTAACGAGTCGGCCCATATCTTCCACCGGAAGGGACTCAGGAGATCCGGCCCGGGAACGAGCGTGCGGCCTGTAAAACTCGTTCAGCTTCCGCGTCGCCGTCATAGCCGCAATCACCAGGGCAAAGGTCAAGGGCTTGTCCCCCGCTTTATCGAGGGCGTGTTCCATGTGCGTCCATCCTTCACCGGCTATCAGGTCAAGGGAATCCTCCCAGGTTTCCGTCTGCCCCATCCATTCCGCATTGTGCCATCCGTGACGGTCACAGCGGCGGGGAACCGTTGCGGCCACGCGCCGCAGGGCGGAATACTGTTCATCCGGGGAAAGGGCTGCCCATGCGGTCCGGGCGTTGATGCTTGTGCTGGTCATCATGATTAGCTCCTTCCGTTAGATTCTGGCGTGTGGTCCCCTTTGTTACCCGGGGGGACCAGACCGGGGGCCTGCCGTCAGGCGGAGATTGAGAAGCGGCGGCTTGCCGTTTGCTTCGTGAACGCTTTGTAGAGGTCGCTATGCTCACGCTTGAAAGCCGTGCTGTCAAACCGAGTGCTGAGTACGGAAGTCCAGCGAAGAATGTACTTGCCTGCCGTCAGCTCTTCCTTGCCCTGGGCGTTCATTTCGTTTTTGAGCTGGTCTTTCAGGGCTTCAACTTCCTTGCTGGCCTCATCCAGCAGGCTTTCCCACTCCCGGAGGGCTTCGATTTTGGTAATCATTTCATTCTGGCTCATGGTCTGTACCCCTTTCATATTCAGGTCTTAGGCAAGCGCCGGGGGGCGTTCCCGCCGATAGCTCCGTAAGCATCCCACTCTCCAAGATCCCGGTCCGGTCTTATCTCGCGCTCTCTTTCCGCTTTGGCTTGCCTCCTTGCCCTTTCTGATCCCAATCATAACACGGTTGAACCGTGTATTCAATAGGCAGAATATACAAAGTTTAACCGTGTATTTTGTGTAAAATTGTACTGTTAAACCTCGTGGATTTGTGCTAAAATCAGTACAGAGGTGATAGTATGGCAGTATCAGAAGCGCGAAGGCGAGCCAATACTAAATGGGACACCGCAAACATGACTGTATTGGGGTGCAAGATCAGAAAAGAAAAAGCGGAGAAGTTCAAGGCTGCTTGCCGGGATGCCGGGACCACACCCAACGCAGTCTTTACCGAAGCAATTGACAACTTTATGGATGAACACGCGCAGGGGGCCAAAGAGGGATGAGCCAGCATAAGAAGATCCTACTTGCCATATTGAGTGGAACGCAAGATGCAAGTATCGGGTTTTCCGAGTTGCAAGCCCTTCTTGCGCGATTAGGATTCCAATGCCGAATCCGGGGAGACCACTTTATCTATTCGCGGGATGGGGTGGAGGAAATCGTGAACTTGCAGCCAAAGAACGGCAAAGCAAAACCCTATCAGGTGAAGCAAGTCCGGCAAATTATTCTGAAATACCGCCTTGGAGGTGAAATCGTTGAATAAGTATGAAGTCATCCTTTATTGGTCTGCTGAAGATGAATCCTATATTGCCGAGGTCCCAGAGCTTGCCGGGTGTATGGCCGACGGGGACACCATGGCCGACGCTCTGAAAAATGCGGAGCGGGTCATTGCCGAATGGATCGAAGTTGCAAAAGACTTAGGGCGGGAGATTCCCGAGCCGAAGGGCAGACTGAAATACGCTTAATATTCCGCGATTAAGAACCAGCCGGAACAATCCCCGGCTGGTCTTTTATTTGTCGACAATATAGCTTGCTAGTTATTTGTTTGTAGTTTATACTTCAATCGAAGGGAGGCGATATTTTGAGTTTTGCATCTAAGGATTCCCGGCATCGTGGATGGTGGGGATACATGAAGTGGTGCATCCGCAAGTATGACACGATAGCAGAACCGAGAACAGAGCTTGAACGCCGTGAGCTTGAAGCCGTTGACACGGCTATTGAACATACCAGGTCATTGACTAATGGGGAAAGCCACCTTGAACTTGTCCGGCTAATTTACTGGAAGCGGAGCCATAACGTGCCTGGCGCGGCTATGGCGCTGCATGTCAGCGAACGCACGGCGCTACGTTGGCACGGAGATTTCATCAAAGCCGTCGCTCTTGCCTTCTTCGGTCCAGCTCTGACGGACCCGCCGCTGTACTGAGCATAGGCTGAGCAAGCAGCGGAGCGGCGGCCACCGTCACACCACGGCCACGGCTCACACCGCCCATGAGCGTACACGTACACGCACACACGCGCACGACCAGCACCACCACGGACACCACCACACACGGCACAGGCACAGTGCCGCGGCCACCCACGACGAAGGGACACCCAGGGGAGGCACCGGGGCAGGGGCAAGCGAAGCGAAGCAAGCCTGATCAGCAGCCGGAGCCAGGAACCAGCACCCGCATAACCATACCGGCATTACTCAAAGGTGAACCGATAAGAGGCAAGCCTGCCGTTTGAAAGGCTGGAAAGCGTCGGATATACCCGCCACACGCCCCAGGAGCTTCACCAGGACGCGCAGAGCATCAGGAAACCCAGGGACACCAGGAGCGGAGCGGGCCGCAGTATGGGCCATTCTGGAGGCCGTCAGCGGCACACAGCAATACCACCGGACATAAAACGAAATACAACTCAGGAACGCATACGGCACAATTCCATCATTTCCATCAATTCCATACCATAAGCACCCCCAACGCTGCCCCGTCCATCACCAGCAGCCCCCGCCGAAGGGCACACACCAGGGACACGCCCCCGGAGCAGACCAGCGCCACCGACACAGCTACAGGCAGCGACGCCGGGAAGAACGAAGGGCACCGGAAGGGCCAGGGGGGCACCCCGAACAACCGGGGCCACGTTCTCAGTTCCCGCGTTCCTTTTTGCATCCTCACCCCCCTACTGCCCTTCTCGATTCCCTGTTGTTCCTTTTCCTGACCGCTGGGCGGCGATAGCGTGGATCTGTGCGAACCAGCTCCACCAGCACAACATGAATGAGTTTCAAAGGGCCAAGCTCATTCAGGAAGAAAACGACGCTCGGCAGAAATCTCATGGCGGACAGATTGGAAATAAAAACGCAGAAAAACGAAGTGATGAATTCCATCGCTTTGTTTCGGGAGCCAGCAAAAACAAGACCCGCAAGCTCATCGCGCAGGAACACAACATTTCCGAACATCAGGTGCAAAAGGCCGTTGAGTTTGGACGCGGACTAGACCGTGCCGCAGAGGTTGACCCGGAATTTAAGCGAGAAGTCCTGTCCCTCGCGTACACGTACACATGCGCGCCTGCGTATTCTCGTACATGAAGCGCACATATTGTTAGTATGCGAATTATTTGGGAAGAAAGAGACACATCCCTTCCCTCCCCTGTTCTGCATAACAGATTTCCCTATCATTCGTCGTTTCCATCAATTCCATCATTTCCATACAGGAGCGGGTATGATTGGAGGTATCTATCCCTGCTCCGATTCATTATCCAGAAAGTGCAACATAAAGTGCAACATTCAAGATACAAAGTGCAACATCAGTCCTTGACAATCTACAGCAAGATTTGTCAAGCAAATCGGAGAATTCCTTGATATATAGGCGTTTCCGCAACTTTTATGGCTTCGCATATCTTCTTGTAAACTCGCGTATTCTGCCTCGTTTTAGTTTTGGTAAGGATGAGGTCACCAGTTCGAATCTGGTCAGCAGCTCCAGAAAAGTTCCTGAAGTTGCTCATTTTGAGTGATTTCAGGAACTTTTTTATGAGCGTTCTTTCATATGATAATGTGTAACAGCGCCATTTGGGAACAAATTGGGAACAAATCCGCTGAGATCGTGCTGTTGACGCGGTTTTTTTCACTTTCTCATGGCCAAAAGCAACTTCAGGACCTCCGGATTTTCCCGCAGCATGGAAAGCGCAGCGTCTTCGTCCGGCGTCGTCTGTGGAACTTTTTTTCTGCCGAAATAAGCCTGATCCATCAATCCGGCCAGTCGCTTCCGGTCAAGATCCCGGATCCTGGAATACTGCTCGGTCACCATTTTCGGCGATGCGTGGCCCGTGTCCCCCTGAACGGCCTTGATATCTCCGCCGCTCAGCTACAGCTTGTCCGTCGTACTGAGCGCCCGAAACGAATGGAATACCACCGTTTCATAGCCATTTTCGCTGATAAACTTCTTGAGCCGTTTATCAATGATCCGTGTCTCCAGCGGCCTGCCATTATCCTGAGCCAGAACAAGGCCATAATCGTTATATAATCCATGGCAGGATTCGATATGCTCTCGCTGCTTCTTCCTGTGCTCCAGGAGCGCACGCGCCACCGTCTCGGGAACGTAGACCCTTCGGACACAGGAATCCGTCTTGACATCCGTCAGTACCAGGCAAGTCGAACCATTTTCTTTCAGCTCTGGAAACCGCAGATATAAACTGACCCGTCCCCGTTCCTCAAGAGCTTGAGATCTGCTTTGTTGCAGCGCTTCAATTCATGTACATCGAAGATGCAGGAGCTGTCGTCTGCTATCGTTTCTTCCGACACATTGACATACTCCCATTGCAGCCCTGTATCTGAAGAAAGAAATGCCGCCTCCGAACCATATCGGCTCGGAGGCGTTTTTCGCTTATGCAAATGGTGTAGCACGTAAGAAAAACCGGCTTATTTCTTCGGGAGAATACTTATCGTTGTTCATCCACCATCGGACTGTTTCTGCAAAATCGCAGACCATATGATTCAACAAATAATCCGTTGGTATGTCCGAATGATACTTATTCAGTTCACCTTCAAAAATACCAGTCAAGTATTCTTTGAAATACCGCATGAACATCTCGCCGCTTTCACAAGAAAGGATGCGCTTTATGTACCTTCTGCTTTCCTGCAAATGATATAAGATATGCGTGATTTCCGCTTTTATGTTCTTTCCATTTT
>JAEEGL012510994.1_pt1 | contig 12343 bp, 20 predicted proteins | sample 9134231 | NCBI WGS metagenome assembly JAEEGL01 (sample SAMN16246548, study PRJNA631951) | gut metagenome | biome: gut microbiome; feature: rumen; material: fiber-attached | host: Bos | place: Iran: Karaj | collected 2018-10 | reverse complement strand
CCTCCTTAGTCTGATACTTCAACTCCACGGAGTTGTGCAACTTGTGCTGCTGTTCTTAATGAACGTAATCCTTGTAATGTTGCCTTTGCGCAGTTGTTTGAATTACGAGATCCGTGTGATTTTGTACGAATATCTTTTACGCCTGCTGCTTCAAGAACGTTTCTTACTGGACCACCAGCGATAACACCAGTACCTTCTTCAGCTGGAAGTAATACTACTCTTGCTGTTCCGAACTTACCTACTGTTGCGTGTGGAATTGTGTTGTCCTTTAATGCGATTGGAGCCATATCTCTCTTTGCTGCTTGATATGCCTTCTCAATTGCTTCTGGAACTTCTGCTGATTTGCCTAAACCGATGCCTACTGAACCTTTTCCGTCTCCAACTACTGCGAGAACTGCGAAACGCATATTACGGCCACCTTTAACAACTTTTGTTACACGGTTTACAGCGATTGTTGTTTTGATAAGACCCTCGTCTTCATTTCTTCTGTCTTGTCTTTCATCACGTTTTGCCATAATATCCTCCTTAGAAATTAAGTCCAGCTTCTCTAGCACCATCTGCGAGAGCTTCTACTCTACCTATGTAGATATATCCGCCTCTATCGAATACAACTTCGTTGATGTTGATCTTCTTTGCTCTTTCAGCAATAACTTGACCAACAACTTTAGCTGCATCACTCTTAGACATCTTAGCTACTTTTGCTGCAATTTCTTTTTCTACTGTGCTTGCTGCACATAGTGTTGTTTGAGCTACATCGTCAATGATTTGTGCATAAATGTGATTTGTGCTTCTGTATACTGCAAGACGTGGTCTATTAGCTGTTCCACTGATCTTTGCACGTACTCTCTTATGACGAATCTTTCTTTCTGAATTTTTATTTTTCTTACTAATCATAACTCTACCTCACATTATTTGCCTGAAGCCTTACCTGGTTTGAGAACAACTTTCTCATCCTTGTAATGGAATCCATATCCATGATATGGCTCAATCTTCTTAATAGCTTTAAGGGAAGCTGCTGTTTGTCCAACTACTTGTCTGTCACAACCAATAACTGTAACTTCAAGTGGTGTACGGATTTCAAACTTGATTCCCGCTGGTGCAACGAACTCTACTTGATGTGAGAATCCGATGTCCATGACTAGTTTGTTGTTACCTTGTAAGTTGATCTTATAACCAACACCTTGTGCAACTACTGTCTTTTCGAAACCTTTTGAGACACCAATTACCATATTGTTTATAAGTGCACGATATAATCCGTGTAATGCGCGTTGTTCTTTTTCATCAGAAGCACGGCTAACTGTTACAACGTTATCATTGCATTCAACTGTAATAGATTTTGCTACCTCTTGTGTTAATGTTCCAAGTGGACCTGAAATTGTGATAAGGTTGTCTTTGTTATCAAACTTGACATTGCTTGGAAGTTGAATAGGCGCTCTACCGATTCTTGACATAGTCTCTTCCTCCTTACCAAATCTTTGCAAGAACTTCTCCACCAACTTTCATTGCTCTAGCTTCTTTATCTGAGAGAATGCCTTTTGATGTTGAAAGGATTGCGATACCAAGACCATTATATACCTTTGGTATATCGTTTACGTTTGCGTAAACTCTTAAGCCTGGCTTAGAAACTCTTTCGAGTCCATTGATAACCTTTAAACCCTTTTGTTGTGCATACTTAAGTGTAAGTACGATTGAGTTTTGAGGTTTTGCTTCTACTATTTCACATGCCTGAATATATCCTTCTTTTACGAGGATGTTAGCAATATCTATCTTTGTCTTAGAGGCTGGTATTTCTACCTTTTCCTTTTTAACGATAAGAGCGTTACGAATTCTTGTAAGCATATCTGCAATAGGATCTGTCATCTTTCTGTCCTCCTCTTACCAACTTGCCTTCTTTACACCAGGGATTTCACCTTTGTAAGCGAGATCTCTGAAGCAAACACGACAAATGCCATATTTTCTTAAAACGGCATGTGGACGTCCGCAAATCTTACAACGTGTATATGCACGTGTGCTGAACTTTGCTGGTCTGGCTTGTTTATTCTTTAATGATGTTTTTGCCATTATTTTGTCCTCCGTTATTTAGCAAAAGGCATACCCATAAGTCTTAATAACTCACGTGCCTCTTCGTCATTTTTAGCTGTGGTAACGATACAAATATCAAAACCACGAATCTTTTCAATCTTATCGAATTCGATTTCTGGGAAAATTAATTGTTCCTTGATACCAAGTGCATAATTTCCTCTTCCGTCGAATGATTTTGTTGATACACCTCTAAAGTCACGTACTCTTGGTAGTGCGATAGAAACGAGTTTATCGAAGAAATCGAACATTTGATTTCCACGAAGTGTAACCTTTGCACCAACATCTTGATTTTCTCTAACTTTGAAGTTAGCTACGCTCTTCTTTGCTTTTGTGATAACTGGCTTTTGACCTGCTATAACTTTGAGTTCTTCAACTGCGAGTTGTAAAGATTTAGAATTATCTTTAACATCGCCTAAACCCATATTGAGAACGATTTTATCAATCTTTGGTACTTGGTTGATGTTTTCATAGCCGAAACGTTTGACAAGTGCAGGTACAACTTCATTTTTGTACATTGCCTTTAATCTGTATCTTTCAGCGTTGTTAATATCGGTTGCAGGTGCCTTAGCAACCTGAGTATTCTTTTTATCCGCCATTTTGTCCTCCACTATTAGTCTTCAGTCTTTGTAGCTGTCTTTTTCTTTGCAGCTTTCTTAGCAGCTTTCTTAGCTGATACTTTCTTCTCGTCTAATGCAACACCACACTTTGGACAAACTCTAATTGATTTGCTCTTTCCATCTTTGGTTTCAACAATCTTGTGTGCAACTCTGATAACTTCTCCACAATCTGGACAAACTACCATAACGTTAGATGCATCGATCTTGCCTTCAACCTTTAAGATGCCACCTTTGTCTTGTGCGCTACGAGGTTTTTTGCTCTTTGATACAATATTGATACCTTCTACATAAATTCTGCCAGTTTCTGGTATAACTTTTAGAATTTTGCCGGTTTTGCCTTTATCTTTTCCGGAGATTACCATTACTGTGTCGCCTGTTTTAACACTTAAATTCATAATACTCCTCCTTATAATACTTCTGGTGCAAGAGAAATAATCTTGCCGAAGTCTTTATCTCTAAGTTCTCTTGCAATAGGCCCAAAGATACGTGTTCCAACTGGTTGTTTTTGATCGTCGATAATAACTGCTGCGTTATCATCAAATACAACTACACTACCATCGTTTCTACGTACTGGGAAATGCGTACGAACTATAACTGCCTTGACTACATCACCTTTCTTTACTTTTCCGCCTGAAATTGCAGTCTTTACACTAGCAACGATAATGTCACCAATGCCACCTGATCTACGGAATGAACCGCCAAGGACTCTGATACACATAATTTCTTTTGCGCCACTGTTATCAGCAACTTTAAGTCTTGTCTGTGGTTGTACCATAATTTCCTCCAATTATTTAGCCTTTTCGATGATTTCTACGAGGCGGAAATGTTTGTTCTTGGAAAGTGGACGAGTTTCTGCGATTAAAACTTTATCGCCGATTTCTGCTTCATTGTTTTCGTCATGTGCCAAGAATTTCTTTGAACGTTTCAATATCTTCTTGTAAAGTGGGTGCTTATATCTTTCTGTAATTAAGACTGTGATTGTCTTATCCATTTTGTTTGATACTACTACGCCAACTCTTTCTTTGCGAAGGTTTCTCTTTTCTTCCATTTATCTGTCCTCCGTATTACTTACCCTGTTTTGCCAATTCTCTTTGGCGAATAACAGTCTTAACGCGAGCAATGTCACGTCTTGTTTCAACTAGAACCATTGGGTTATCTAATTGATTTGTAGCATGCTTTAAACGTAGGAAGAACAATTCTGATTTGAGTTCTTCAAGCTTTGCTTGAAGCTCTTTATCTGTCATTTCATTTACTAATTTAGCTTTCATTGTTCACCACCTTCGGCCTTCTTTTCTGCTGCGATGACCTTACACTTTACTGGAAGTTTTGATGCTGCGAGACGAAGTGCCTCTTTTGCTATTGCCTCGTCGACTCCTGCTATTTCGAACATTACGCGACCTGGCTTTACTACTGCTACCCAGAATTCTGGGGATCCTTTACCGCTACCCATACGAGTACCGAGAGGTTTCTTTGTTACTGGCTTGTGAGGGAATATATCAACCCATACTTGACCACCACGACGAATGAATCTTGTCATAGCTACACGGGCTGCCTCAATTTGGTTTGCTGTGATCCAACTTGGTTCAAGTGCTTGGAGTCCATACTCACCGTATGCTACGTAGTTACCTTTTGTAGCCATACCCTTCATTCTGCCTCTATGTTGTTTACGTCTTTTGACACGTTTAGGCATTAACATCTGAGTTACCTCCTTCTAATACTTGTTTTCCGAATTTTTCACCTTTGTAAATCCAAACCTTTACGCCAATTGCACCGAATGTTGTGTGTGCTGTTGCTACACCGTAATCGATATCTGCTCTTAAGGTTTGAAGTGGGATTGAACCTTCATGATAACTTTCAGCTCTTGCGATTTCAGCACCATCTAAACGACCTGAAACCTTTGTCTTAATTCCCTTTACTCCAGCTCTCATTGCTCTTGATTGAGCTTGCTTCATTGCTCTTCTGAATGAAGCTCTTTCTTCTAATTGTTTTGCTATTGTTTCTGCAACGAGTTGTGCATCTGAATCTGGATGTTTAACTTCCATTACATTGACGAATACTTTTTTATCTGTCTTTGTTAATTTCTTAACTTCGTCGATAATTTGTTCTACGCCTGCGCCCGCTTTACCAATAATAAATGCTGGTCTGCCTGTGTAAATATTAATTGTGATCTTGTCAATGTTTCTCTCGATAACGATCTTTGAGATTGCACTCTCGTAATATTTCTTCTTAATGAACTTACGAACGTTGTCGTCTTCTACTAAGTAGTCTGCGAAGTTTGCTTTGTCAGCATACCATTTTGCATTCCAACCTTTATTGATTCCAACTCTTAGTCCATGTGGATTAACTTTTTGTCCCATGTTATCTCTCCTTATTTGACGTCAAGAATGACTGTGATGTGACATGTACGCTTATTGATACGATAAGCTCTGCCTTTAGACATAGGTCTAACTCTCTTTAAAGTTGGACCATCATCAGCATAGCATTCTGCGACGTAAAGGTCGTTTCTTGCCATATTGAGATTGTTTTCTGCATTGGCTGCTGCACTGTTGACAACCTTTAAGATTGGTTCGCAAGCTGCCTTTGGTGTTGCTTCTAATATACCGATTGCTTCTTCAAGAGATGCGCCTCTAATATTGTTTAATACAGCACGTACTTTGAATGGAGACATTCTGATATATCTTGCAGTTGCATGTGGACGTTTGTCTGCTGCTGCTTGGCGGGCCATTGCCTTTTCTTTACTTCTTGTAGCCATATCTGCCTCCTAATTATTTTCCTGCTGTGGTTTTGTCACCACTGTGTCCTGTGAATGTACGTGTTGGAGCGAATTCTCCTAACTTACAACCTACCATATCTTCTGTTACATAAACGGAAATAAATCTCTTTCCATTATGAACTGCTATTGTGTGTCCGACCATTTGTGGGAAAATTGTTGATGAACGAGACCATGTTTTAACTGCAACTTTCTTGCCTGTTTCATTCATTTCTTCAATTCTCTTTAAAAGTCTTTCTTCAACATATGGACCTTTCTTAATACTTCTACTCATATCTATTCACCTCAGTTTACACGCTTAATAATATACTTGGATGAATTCTTCTTTTGTTTACGAGTCTTATATCCAAGTGCTGGTTTGCCCCAAGGAGTGAGAGGTGATGCATGTCCGATTGGAGACTTACCTTCACCACCACCATGTGGGTGATCGCATGGGTTCATAACTACACCTCTAACTGTTGGACGTACGCCCATATGACGTGTCTTACCAGCTTTTCCTACTCTTATGATGCCATGGTCTACGTTACCTACTTGACCAATTGTTGCTCTACATGTAAGAGGTACATATCTCATTTCGCCACTTGGCATACGAAGTGTTGCATAATTACCTTCTTTTGCCATAAGGACTGCATAGCCACCTGCTACTCTAGCAATTTTGCCACCGCGTCCTGGTTCGAATTCGATGTTATGAATAACTGTTCCATCTGGAATGTTGCTAAGTGGTAATGTGTTACCTACTTTAATATCTGCATCTGCACCTGATACAACTGTATCACCCTTCTTTAATCCAAGAGGAGCGATGATGTATCTCTTTTCACCATCTGCATAGTGTAAGAGTGCGATGTTTGCAGATCTATTTGGATCATATTCGATAGCAGCAACTTTAGCTGGGATACCATCTTTATTGCGCTTGAAGTCGATAATACGATATTTTGTCTTGTTTCCACCACCGATGTGACGGACGGTAATCTTACCTTGTGCGTTTCTACCACCTGAGTGTGGGATTGAAACGATTAATGAACGTTCTCTAATATCTCCGGTAACTTCTTCAAAGGAAGAAACACTCATAAAACGACGTGCAGGAGATGTTGGTTTATACTTCTTGACTGCCATTTTAATTTCCTCCTATTATGCTAAACTCTCGAAGAATTCAATTGCCTTTGAATTTGCTGTTAATGTGACAACTGCTTTCTTATATTGAGCTCTCTTACCTTCGTAACGACCCATTCTCTTTGTCTTTCCGTCATAACGAAGTGTGTTTACCTTTTCAACTTTAACGCCAAAAATCTTTTCTACTGCGTCTTTAATTTGACCTTTTGTTGCACCAACGGCTACCTTAAATGTATATTTCTTGTTTGGAATTCCGTCGTAACTCTTTTCTGAAAGAATAGGAGCTATAATGATATCGTAATTAGTCATTGTATCCCTCCTCTAATTGCTTAAGAGCTTCTTGTTCAATTACAAGATTCTTTGTGGAAACTACTTCATATACACTTAATGTACGCATTTCTGCAACGCTAACTTCTGGCATATTTCTTGTTGCGAGTAATGCATCTGCATCATATGCTGCTAAAACGAATTCTACTCTTCCGTCTAACTTTAATGCTTTTACACAATTTGCAACTTCTTTTGTCTTTGCAGCAGCTAAATCAAATGAATCTAATACTACTACTTCATTTTGGCGAATCTTTTCTGATAATGCAGATAAGAATGCGCTGTTCTTCATTGCCTTGTTAACCTTTGTTGTGAATGAACGTGGTTTCTTTGCAAATACTATACCACCATGAACATGGTTTGGTGATCTTGTTGATCCTTGACGAGCGTGACCTGTTCCCTTTTGTCTAAAAGGCTTGATACCGCCTCCACTAACTTCTGCTCTTGTCTTAGCTGAGAATGTGCCTTGACGTTGATTGTTAAGTTGTGAAACTACTACTTGGTGAATAAGTGCGCTATTGTATTCAGCATTGAATATCTCGTCGCTTAATTTGATTGTTCCGGTTTGTTTTCCGGCCATATTTACAACTTTAAGTTCCATAATCTAACCTCCGGATTAACCTTTAACCGTCTCTTTAATTGTGACGAGTGAGCCAGCCTTTCCTGGTACAGCGCCTTTGATTAAGAGAAGATTACGAGCTGCATCAACGCGAACGATTGTAAGGTTTTGGATTGTGACTCTTTCGCCACCCCATTGACCTGGCATACGTTTAAGCTTGAATACTCTACTTGGATCTGAGATAGAACCCATAGAACCTACTCCACGATGGTAACCTGAACCGTGTGCCATTGGTCCACGATGCATATTCCATCTTTGAACTGTTCCACTGAATCCGTGTCCTTTTGCTGTTCCAATAACGTCGACGCGGTCACCCTCTGCGAAAATGTCGCACTTTAGTTCTTGTCCTACAGTGTATGTAGCACTATTTGCGAACTTAAATTCACGAAGGTACTTCTTTGGCTCAACACCAGCTTTCTTGAAAATGCCGGCTTGAGGTTTGTTTACTTTTGCCTCTTTGATAGCACCGAAGCCAACTTGAATAGCTTCATAGCCATCGTTTTCTTTGGTTTTAACTTGTGTTACGACGCAAGGACCTGCTTCAACGACTGTAACTGGTATTACAATTCCGTTTTCGCCAAATACTTGTGACATTCCAAGTTTCTTTCCGATGATTGCTTTATCCATGTAAAGTTCACCCTCCTAATAAATTATTTGCTTAATAAATTTTGATTGATACATCAACACCAGCAGGAAGATCGAGTTTCATGAAAGAATCTACAGTCTTTTGTGATGGATTGAAGATATCGATGAGACGCTTGTGCGTTCTCAATTCAAATTGCTCACGTGCATCTTTGTACTTGTGAGTTGCTCTTAAGATTGTGACGATCTCTTTTTCTGTTGGAAGTGGGATAGGACCAGCAACTTTTGTTCCTGTCTTCTTTACGCTTTCAATAATCTTCTCTGCAGTAGAGTCGATGAGATTGTGATCATAAGCTTTGAGCTTGATTCTGATTTTTTGTCCAGCCATAATAGCCTCCTATAGATTTAAACACTTATCCGTGTGTGTCTTTTCATTTTTTTCACGCTGTCAAGCAGCGTAAATTTGTGCCTTTTTATAACACAAGTGAGGTCATTTTACTTTTTAGGATATATTAAGTCAAGCGAATTTAATAAAAAATATAATTATTTTATAATATAGTTGCACCTATGGGCTACATACACAATATATAGTACACACGGACTCGCGTGTGTCGCGCTTAAAAATAATGTATTTTAAAGGGATTTTTAGAATGAAACTTGGGCCAACATCACTATCGCAGGTATGGTTAACATGCTAAATAAAGTTGAAAATAGGATGCTATTTGCTGCATTCTTTTGGTCCCCATTGAACATTTCTGCAAGGTTCAAATTGAAGGTTGCAGAAGGCATTCCAGATAGGATAATTAGGACCATTTTCATCAATGGATCCATAGGTATTGGAATAAGTACTGCCCATGCCAAAATTGGGAAGATAATTAGCTTAATTACACTGGATACATATACCCTCCAGTTTGTGAAGACATCCTTAATTGGAACAAGTGCAAAACGCATTCCTAAGATTATCATACTAAGTGGTGCTGTAGAGTCTGCTAGGTAGTTAATTGCTGTTGCAATTTGAGGCACTGGACACGAGACAATATCTGTCATTGTAATGCCACCAAAGAATAGCGGAATTGCAACAACTAGAGTTATAGTTTGTGGGTTTAGAATAGCTTTTTTTATAGAAATAAACTGTTTATCCCCTGTAATAACATATGCCCCAACTGTCCAGAACATTAAGTTCATTGTAACAACATACATAGATGCATAGGCGATTGCTGGAGCAGCTACGCTAGGATCTGAAAATAAGACTTGAAGAATAGGTATTCCAAAGAAACCAACGTTACCAAACGTGGATGTTAAGACCATCATTCGATACGCTCTACCACGTGCAGATTTCTTCACATCATCTGGAAGAGACTTGTAATCTAACTCTACTCCACTCTCACCATTAAAATAGCCCTGTGCTTTAAATTTTTCTGTTTCAATTAAATCATCAAATTGTCTTCTAAGTATCAGCCACATTACTACAAATAATACTGCTTGGAAAACAAGAGATGCTGCAAAAACTTCTAGCAAATTAATTGCTATTTCTTTTGTATATTCAACTTGTAAAAATGAACGAAGAGAAAGAAATGGTTGCGATACATACAGCAAAACTGCCGCAAATCCAGATATAACACTGGCCTTCACAACCTTAGTCTTAATAACAATAAACCCAGGTATTGCCATAGCAAGTAAAAGCAATACACTGAGTGCTGTTGTTGAAAAACTTACATTCATTTCCCCTTCCTTAATTATTACCTCCCCGCCGAAGCGAGGAGGTAATGGTTTTGTTTGTTAGTAATTATATTACTATAATGTTGAGACTGTTACGCCACCTGCTGCTGTTACTGCGACTCTATAACTTGTTGTCAAGCTTGCATAGTTTGGAATTATTGTACCAGCTGTTAATGTATAACCATTATTACCTGTCTTTATTTGGAATGTAGATGTTAGAGTTCTTGTGTCTAAGAGTGTACCATTCTTATCTACAACTGCTCCAACTGCACCTACTAAGTAGTATGTTACTGCTCTACCAAATCCCTTAAGTTTAACAGCACTACCATCACCAGCAGAGAATGTTACAGCTTGTTTAACTGTCTTACCGTTTACATTAAGTTCTGCATAACCGAACCATACACATGTTGCTGTTGTTCCGGTTTGTGTTGGCATTGAGAATGTATTGAGGTTATATGATCCAGTTGACAATGCAAATGTGCCAGATGGTGTTGTATTTGCAAGTGTGTATTTTACTCTTACTCTTTGTTGTGAGCCGAAGTAAATTGTTGCATATCTTTGTGAATCAACAAGTCCATCTGTTACTGAGCTACCACTTAACTTAAGTTCGAATGCTGCTGGCATTCCAACGTTAGCATATGTGAATTCCTTTGTGATAGATGTTGGTGTAGTTCCAATTGCATAATTTGTTGCATATCCATCTTCACCGAATGTTGCACTTGCAACTGGATATCTATTCATTGTTGCAGCATATGCACTTGGTAAGTTTTGAGATACTGGTGCATATGGGTAAATTGTATATGTTGAAGCAGCATTACCATTAGATACTGTACTTGTATATGGATAACTTGTACGTCTAATGTTCTTATATAATGGGCTGCTTGCTACTATACCATCTACTGTTGTAACCTTTGTGATATCCATGCTGTATACTGCGTATGGAATTCTATATGATTGTGTTGATCCATCTGGACCAGTTAAGAGAGCTTGTACATATACAATACCACCAGTATAAGATGGTCTGAACTTACTGAAGCTCCATACTAACTTATAATCTTGTGGTGTATCATCTGTCTCTTCTTTGAAGACTTGTGCCTTTGTAGAAGCACCATTAGTTACATTAACTGTTAATGATGTTGGCATTGTTGGTGCTTGATACATATATGGATCAATGAATCCGTGATCCATTGTTCCAACTCCAGTTTCTGCGTTTACTTCAATATAACCAGTTTGAGAGCTGATTGATGTTGGGATATTTGCAGACTTAACTGATCTATCTGTTACAACAATCTTGAATGATGCACGTTGTGTGCCAACATTGTTTGTTCTTGTTCCTGTGTAATAGTTATATTCTCCAGTGTAGTTGATATATGCATTAGCATAATATGTACCACCTGCATAAGAGATATTTACACTTGTAATTACCCAAACAATATCTACGTTGATTTCTTGTCCATCAATTACTGCCTTACCTGTGGATGGGAAGTACTTGAGTGCACCATAGATTTCATAATCAGTCATTTCAACATACTTACCTTCAAATACAACTTCACTATCACCACCAATTGTTGTACCATTTACTGGTTCAACATACTTATAGATAGCTTCGCTTATATCATAGTAAGAATCAGCTTCTGTTGTTGATGATGTATACTTGCCTGTTGAAGTATTGTATGTGTAATACAACTTAGTATCTGGGTTGTAGTAGTTATTTGCTCTTACATATGTACCTGTTAATGAATCATATGCGAAACGTGCTCCATCGTAGTATCCAGTAGTTGAACGAGCTGTTAAGAACTTATCAGCGTCAACTGTGAATGGATCAAATGTGAAGACATTATCTGAAATTGAAGCACCAGTTTGTGATGAATTTGCAACCTTGATTCCACCTTGTCTATTGTCATCATTATCAATTGTTCTATCAATGAATTGAATTGGAACATTGATTGTTTCTGTTGCAACTTCATTAGCTCCTGTAATCTTAACTTGTACATTCTTGATTCCGCCAGCATATGTATAAGATACACCAGATGTGTTCCATTCGAGATTTACTATTTCTGTTACTGTATATACGTATACATATGTATCATTGCCAGCATCAGAATCTACAATATAGTACATCTTTGTATCTGGGTTGTACTTGTAGTAAACAATATTTTCAGATGAATCTCTAAATACCTTGTATACATTTTCATTTGTATACTTGCCATCTTCTTTTGCAGACCATTCTTTGTATTGAGCCATACTCTTGATTGTTGCATCTACAAACTTAACATCTTTATATGAGTTGTTATATGTTGACTTCAAGATGTATTGTCCATCTACATAGAATGTACCTGTTTGTTCGAAATTGTTATTACCACTTGTATTCTTATACTTAGTATTATATACACTATCAAGATAATCAGCATATGGATTGAATGAATATCTATAGTTGTTATCATCTGTGTAGATAATATCTGAATTGAACTTATTAACAGTTGTTGCAGAACGAGCTACTGTGATTGAGAATGAATCAAT
>JAEEGL012457216.1_pt1 | contig 12343 bp, 11 predicted proteins | sample 9134231 | NCBI WGS metagenome assembly JAEEGL01 (sample SAMN16246548, study PRJNA631951) | gut metagenome | biome: gut microbiome; feature: rumen; material: fiber-attached | host: Bos | place: Iran: Karaj | collected 2018-10 | reverse complement strand
TCACGGTCACGCCCGCCAACGCTACCATCTCGAACATAAAATCCCAATACACAGATGTTTACGAATCCAAGCTGGTGCGTCTGAATGATGTGACGTTTATCAATGCCACCACTTTTGTGCAAAACGGCGATACAATGGCCATCTACAACCGTTTCAACACCGTCACCACGGAAATTTCCGCCGGCGATTTGGCCGATGTAACCGGCTTTGTCAGCTACTCCACCAACCATGGCTACCAAATCTATCCTCGCGGCGATGAGGACATCGACATCCACCCTGTAGTGGTGATGGACACGGTTGCCACACCGGAATTTGACCTGTTTAAGGACGGCGAATTCTATAGGGTGAACATCAGCTGCGCCACGGAAGGCGCCACCATCTACTATACTCTTGACGGCACTAACCCTGACGAATCCTCCTATTTGTTCACGGACCTGTTCCCATTGCCTCTCACCGTGCATTACACACTGAAGGCTATTGCTATGAAGGAGGGAATGGTGAACAGCGCAATTGCCGTTTATGACTACAATCCGAGTGGTGTCAGCAGCTACGAGTTGCGCGATAACCTCAGCGTTTACCCGAATCCTGCCACGGATGTTGTCTTCATCGACGCGAAAGACAATGCTTTGATTGAGCGCGTTGAGCTGTTCAACGCTTTCGGACAGCTGATTCGTTCGGTTGAGGTGGGTAATGCCAAAGCAGAAATTTCAGTCAGCGAGTTCGCCACAGGCACCTATTTTGCCAAAGTGTTCACCGACAAAGGTGTCGCCACCCTACCGATGATTCGGAAATAAATAATTTTTGGAAGTTTTCTTTTGAAGCAGTTATGAGAGGGTGTGTCAAAAGTGACGCGCCCTCTTTTTTGCTAATTGTTGGGTTAATATGAAAAAAAAGAGACGCAAGAAAATGCAACTCTTTAGGAGTGTAGTATATCGTATAACCTTGGATTAGAAGGTGTGTTCCAAAGTGAACGTCAGACGATCCGGATGGGTGGAGATGAAATTCAGGAATTGTTCTTTCGAGCTGAACTGACCGACAGGTGCATTGTTGAGCTCGCGATCCTTCGCCACACCATTCTCAATGTAGTGGATGTTCGGAACAGCACCGATAATGATGGTACCCGTTTCGGGGAGTTCAGACTCGTTATAGACGATAGTTCCCTCGATTTTGGCGGTGAACGGAGCCTTGACATCGAAAGCGGGGAGAGTCCAAGGCGCAGAGACGTTATTTACCTCCACAGTTTTACCCGTAGCGTCAACATATTTGAGGTTATAGTGAAAGTAAGGGGAAATTTGCAACTGCTGGCCATTTTGCGTGAAGTGGTCCTTCATCTGGTACTGGATGGTGATTTTTTTGTCGCTGGTACTGCTGCCGCCATTGTCGTCGCCGTTCTCACGGTTACAGGACATGGCTATCAGACTGCCCAGGCATACCGCCATCAGGATAAACAGGTGTCTTTTCATTTTCATCTGTTTTGAATGAGCCGACAGTGAGATTAATCCTGTTTCAGGGTGCGGGTTAAGACAATCTCGTCTTTGTTGGTGTCGCGGTTAGAGAGCATTAAGTTAATCTTGACACCGCCCATGAGAACACCGGGATGACCTGCTCTGGCAACTTCAACGGCATCGATGGCTTTGTTGAAAGCATTTTCAGCTCTCTTGCTGACCTCTTTTTTCTCGCCTTTGAACACATAGATGCCTGTGGTTTCCGTGTAGCTGTCAGCGCTCGCTTTCATGTTGTCAATGACAATTTGCTCAAACCACATGCGGTAGTTGTTGACCATTCCTTCCTCGGTGTTAGGATCGAGCTTAACGGAGTATATCCAGTCGCCGTCCTCTACACGTCCGCAGGAGGAGAAAATACCAGTCATGGCCACGATGCAGCAAATCACTGCGATTGATAAGAATTTTTTCTTTTTTGTAATTTTTTTTTGTGAATAATAATGTGAATTAAATATTTGATTATAAATCAATTACATGTTTATTTTCAAATAGAGCAACCCTTTCAAAATTAAAGCGCAAAGATATATTTTTTTCAATTTGTATGTAACTTTTTCTCTCTTCCGATGATTGGAAGCGTCGGCTCCTTAAAACTGGAAGTAGATGAACGGCTGCAGATCCGCCGTGACGAACTGGTAGAGCACGAAGACGGCTGTCGGCAACGATGAGACCCATGAGCCAGAGCGGGAGCATGGCAAAGTTGATGCGGTACCAGCGTTTCCAACGGTCAGGAAACCTGTTGACGGATTTTTGTGAGTCGCAATGGAAAAAAGTGTACCTTTGCATTCGAAAATTACAAATACAAGAGAAATGGATACCATCATCAAAAAGCTCGCCCTCCTATTGTTTGTATGCTTCTGCCTCACGGCGCAAGGACAGGAAAACATTGTTGACCGCCTGAACAAAACCCTCGGGGTACGCCTGCCCGCCGAATATGAGGTAAGGGTGAAGACCTTTGTGGATACGAATAGTGTGATGAAAGATGAGGATGCTGCTGCATTTACAGAGCAATATATCACAAAGGAGATGGGAACAGACTGGAATATTGACAAGCAAAACCAACTGCTCTTTATCTGGCATTACATCTACAAGCAGGTCACTGACAAAGACCTCTACATCGGGAATGGTGGGAACACCCAGTTAGAAAGCGATTTCAATAATCGTGGTGTCAATATACGCATTCGCGTGGGTGGCGAAAGATACAAAAATGAGATTATTGCCTATATGAAACAATTGTCGGCGGAAGCACAGCAGCGGTCGGCGGAAGCACAGCAGCGGTCGGCGGAAGCACAGCAGCGGTCGGCGGAAGCACAGCAAAGGTCGGAAGAAGCAAAGCAAAGGTCGGAAGAAGCAAAGCAAAGGTCGGAAGAAGCAATAAAAAGCATTATGCATACTGATTCTCTTTGGATAAAAAATCATATGGAGAAGTTTTACAATACATACAAGGAAGCCCCTGAAATTGTGAGGCCTGAAGATATTTCTTTTATGAAGAATAGTGCAAAAGAAATTATTGCATCCTGCAAGAAACACAACATTGACTACCGTGCCATTTTGCTGAAGGAAGTTGGGGATGAGAAGAAGGTGGAGGCGATTCTTAAGTTCTACGGGGTGGAGTAAGAGGTTGCGTCTTTCGAAATAGCAATCGTTTCCGGCAATGCCACCCAGTTCGTAATGTTGCTGGCAAAAACGGGTGATATTTATCATCTAATTTTGACATTATATCCCGTTTGTTGTTCGTTCGTTGAATCATTCATCGTTCGTTCATCGTTCGTTCATCGATTGTTCATCGGTTATTCGTTTTTTCATTCCGTATTCGGGTCCCAAGGTCCCAGGGCTCGCTAGCGCTCACCCTGGGCTGACACGTGTCGGGCTTGCAGCCCTCTTGGAAGAAGTTTTGTAAAAAATTGCGAAATGGGACAATTTTTGCGGGTTACAAATAATATGGGAATTTCGATTGGGAAAATTGTTTTGTATTATTTTTGCCATTTCTGAAATGTTTTTTATAATTATGATTGTGTTTTTAACATACTATAAATCAACAAATTGACATATAATCGTATTGGGATAATGGTTATATTTGCGGCAAAAAAACATTATGTCGCAATCATTGTCGAAAATTCTGGTTCATGCCGTTTGGCACATCAAAACAACGAGTCCTGAAATTGAGAAAGAAGACCGATACGACCTCTATGGTTATATGTTCGGGGTGCTGGAAACAATCAGCTGCACTCCAATATGCATTAACGGGGTCGGGAACCACGTTCACCTTCTATTTGCGCTTTCAAAAACACATTCAATCGCAACTGTGGTTGAAAAGGTCAAAACATCAAGTAACAAATGGCTCAAGAGCCGAAGCAAGTATTATGAGGACTTTTCTTGGCAAAAAGGATATGGGGTGTTTTCTGTAAGCGAGTCCGTATGTCCCACTGCCAAGCGCTACATAGAGCGACAAGAGCAACATCACGCGCAGATAGACTTCCAGGACGAATATCTGCAATTGCTCCAGAAGAACAATGTCCCATACGACATTAATCACTTATTCCACGATTAGCCCCCATATAGAACCTCTTCCAAGAGGGCTGCAAGCCCGACACGTGTCAACCCAGGGTGTAGCGAAGCGGAACCCTGGGACGCGGAACACAGCCGACATGTGTAACGGCGCATGGAGCGCAGCGGATGGGGAAATGTAACGATGATGACTAACACTCCGACACTGGGAAGTGTCGGCTCCTGCGACGCTTGGAAGCGTCGCCCCCTAAAACTGGAAGTAAATGAACGGCTGCAAATCCGCCGTGACGAACTGGTAGAGCACAAAGACGGCCACGACCACGATGAGACCCATGAGCCAAAGCGGGAGCATGGCGAAGTTGATGCGGTACCAGCGTTTCCAACGGTCAGGAAGCCTGTTGACGGATTGTTGTGAGCCGCGATGAACCAATTGTCGGCGGAAGCAATAAAAGAAATCATCTCCGTCAATACCACCCAATAGCTGGCACTTGTGTTGCCCTCGCGGATTAGAATGCCCTTTTTCTGTATGGCTGAGAGGTTGCGTTCAATAGTTCTATTAATTCTTTCATAATTTCATACACTTATTGTTTCTTTTAACAAGTATGGAAAACAACCGAAATGTTACACCTCAGCGAAAAAATTTTTCTTCTGTTTTAGGTGTAACATTTTCTTTTTTTCCATACTATAGGGGAAGAAACAATTAAAAATGCAATAAAATGAGTACTTCATCGAGAATCATAGGCGGAAAAAAGCAAGATAATCAATGCTTTAGGATAATCAATTCAGTACAAATGAATTATTATGTGTCTTTGCCACCATAATTTTGCAAAAAACGTTGAGTACGAAAAGATTCGTTTCCCTTTTGATATTGGTTTTGCTGCTGGCACCTTTTGGTCTGAGTTCACAACCGACGAAAATGATCAAAACGAAGGTTCCGACGCGTCCGGCGGGGCAGGCGGACGTGTTGCAGCTGACCGCCCCTCCGATGTCTGCAGAAAGGTCTTCCGCTTGACATGGACGTTTATAATATGGCCGAATGGTGCTGTCTCGGACCGCTGATCCGCATTTCGTTGGAGAACGGTTCCGCGCCCGTGGCCATCTCCGACTTCACCTGCGGTGCTTGGAATCGAGTCAAGGGTGTCCGATACGCGTTTTAATAATTCATAATGCATAATTATTGGGGGAGGTGACGTATTGTATGGAAAATGAAAAACTGATAGATATTGTACGGTATTTCCACATCGAAGGGACGGTAGCGGCGATTTTCCCTTTGGGTAACGGTCTCATCAACGACACCTATCGGGTGATAACGCTGGAGACTGATGCGCCCGACTATATCTTGCAGCGGGTCAACCACCGCATTTTCAAGGACATCGACCTGCTGCAGAACAATATTGAGACGGTGACCAGCATCTGCGCCACAATGTTGGCTGAGGGCGTTGACGACATTGACCGAAAAGTGTTGCGATTCGTGACCACAACCAGCGGCAAATCCTATTGCTTTGACGGGAGATTTTACTGGCGCGCAAGTGTCTATATCGCTGACACAATGACTGTTGAGGTGGTCACTCCATAAAGCAGCTACGACTGCGGTTGCGCATTTGGAGAGTTCCAGCGACAACTCACGGACCTTAATGAACCACTGGGTGAAACGATTCCTGATTTTCATAATATAGAGCTGAGTCTCAATTAGTTGCGAGATGCCGTGGCTTTGTTCCCCATGGTGCAGGCGGTCCGTTTCCTCACCGATTTCCTGAACGGCGACACCTATTACTAAATCCGCTACCCCGAGCATAACCTCGTGCGTGTCCGCAACCAACTCCGCTATTTCCAGCAGGTGCAGACCTTCCGCCAAGAGATGTCAGACTTCGTGATGACATTTGGCCATCGTTTCGGTCAGCACGAAAATTAACAGCCATGGTCAACAAATCTGTAGCCCAATTTTCAATCAGAAGTCACACTATCTCAAAAAACTGTGTAATTACTACACAGCATAACATTTTTTTACTATTTTTGCACCCGTTTTAAATTAGGTGAAAAATTTACTATAATTAATTGTGCTATAGAAAATTAATAAAGAAAAGAATATGCAAATAATTAAGAGAAGCTTGACATACCTGTTGTCAGGATTGATGGTATTTGGATTGGCGACAATAGGTCAAGCCCAGGATTCCGTCCATGTGAACCTGGACAAGGCCATCGAAATCGCCCTCTCCGAATCGCCGACGATGCGAATCGCTGACCGTTCCGTCGATATCAAACGGGAGTACAAGAAGGAGCAGATTGTGTCGCTATTCCCCGATGTGTCGGTGGCGGCCAACTATAACCGCACGCTGCTCAAGCAAACGATGTCAATGGACATGGGAGGACAGACGATGAACATCAAGGTAGGCCGCGACAACACCTACTCCGTCGGTGCAAATCTGAGCCTTCCGTTGGTCTCTTTCCCGCTTTGGTCGAGCCTGAAACTCAGTTCTATGGACATTGACCTGGCACTGGAGTCGGCGCGGTCTTCCAAGTTGGAGTTAGTCAACCAGGTGAAACAGGCCTTCTACACCTACCTGCTGGCAAAGCAGTCATACGATGTGCTGCAAGCAAGCTACGACAATTTGGAGGCAAGCAACCAACTTGTAACCCAGTCGTTTGAGCAGGGTTTGGTCTCCGAATTCGAGAAACTGCGTTCCGACGTGGCGTTGCAGAACCAGCGTCCTGCCGTCAACTCCGCCGCCAAAGCGGTGAAATTAGCTGGCATGCGGCTGAAAGTCGTGCTTGGCATGGACGTTTACGAACCGATTATTTTCGACGGCCAACTTTCTGATTATGAGCAGACGGTGCTGAACGCCACCATGCCCTCCGAACAGGAACTGCAGTTAGCCTATAACTCCGCGTTACGCCAGATGGAAATGGGCATCGAACAGCTGGAGCAGTCGAAGAAGATCATCCGCGGAGCATCCCTGCCGATGCTTGCCTTGGCCGGAGCGTTCCAGTATTCCGGCATGGGCGATGACGGCAGCAAGTTCACCAACTACCCGTACTCTTACATTGCGTTGTCGTTACAGGTGCCCATCGTCGGTTGGGCGGCAACTCACTACAAGCTGAAACAGTCGGACCTGAACATTGAGAACATGAAGGATCAGCGTCTGGATTTGGAGCGAAACCTCCGTCTCGGCGTGCAAAGCTACCTCAACGACATGCAGCAGGCCATTGATGACATCGCTTCCGACAGCGAAACCATGCGGCAGGCGCAAAAAGCTTACGAGATAGCACAGAAGCAGTACGAGGTCGGCATGAACACTTGGCTTGACCTCCGCACTACCGAACTCGCCCTCACCACTACCCAGCTTTCTTATTGTCAGGACATTTTCAACTACTTGACAGCAAAGGCCAACTTGGATGCAACCCTTGGAAATGAGTGATTGACGATGAAAAAAGATGAATGACGATGAAATAATGATGAAATAAATAATACTGAATATGAAAAAGTTAACCATTTTGTTGGCAATCACCTTGTTAGTGATGGGTGGTTGCAAGAAGAAAGAGGCTGTCACTGCCGGCGGACAGACGATGACCATCCGCACGCAGGAAGTGCATGTGGAAGAGGTGGACCAAACCTTCGAATATACAGCCATCGTGGAGGCCAACGCCGTGAACAACATTGCGCCGCTCACTGGTGGTCGTATTGACAAAATCTACGTTGAGGTTGGCGATCGTGTGGGCAAGGGCAAAGTACTCGTGCAAATGAACGAGAACAGCCTCAAACAGTCCAAGTCGCAGCTTGACAACCTCAAGGCCAGTTTCAAGCGCATCGACGAGCTTTACAAGGTCGGCGGATGCTCCAAATCCGATTGGGATGCTATGAAGACTCAGCTTGACGTGGCTCAAACCACTTACGACAACTTATTGGAAAACACGCAGTTGATTAGCCCGATTTCCGGTGTGGTGACGCAACGTAACTACGACAGTGGCGACCTCTTCGGCGGTCTTCCTGTGGTGCAAGTGCAGCAGATCACCCCCGTGAAGATGAACATCAACATTTCCGAGACCTTGTTCAAGCAGGTGAAAGTTGGCACGCCAGTGAGTGTCAAAGTGGATGCCTATGGAGACGAAGAGTTCAAAGGCCGTATCAGCTTGATATACCCGACGATGGACGGTGCCACGCACACCTTCCCCGTGGAGGTGCAGTTAGCCAACACCGACGGTCGCGTACGCCCGGGCATGTACGCCCGCGTGACCATCAACTTCGGCACGCAGAAACACGTGGTAGTTCCCGACGAGGCCATCTTCCGCCAGCAAGGTTCCGGAAACCGCTACGTGTATGTATATAAAGACGGCAAAGTCTCCTTCAACCAGGTAGAGATCGGCCGCCATTTGGACAAATCCTACGAACTGCTCTCCGGCAACGTTCAGGACGGCGACATGGTGGCCACCACGGGTCTGGCGCGTCTGAAGGACGGGTTGGAAGTCAATGTTGCGAATAAATAATGGTTATTGGTTATTGGTTATTGGTTATTGGTTATTGAAGCTGGGTTTTAAGTAGCCAAAAGCTAAAAGCCAAAAGCCAAAAGCCAAGAATAAAGAAGTGTTTTATAAAAAATAATGACAATGAAAAAAATTTTCTTCATCGTGTGCGCGGCGGCCTGTATAATGACCGTCCAGGCACAACCTATCACAAAAGAGGGCGGGCTAACCATGCAGCAGATAGGGATGCTGCGCGGCTCCTACCAGTCAAACCCGACGAACAAGGCTTTGCGTAATGCTATCAACAGCAATGATATCAGCAAGTTGGCGGTAAACTATGACAACAGCACCGCTTTCGATGCACATTTGTCGAACACCGTGCCTTCCAAGGCAATCAGCAACCAGGAGTCATCCGGTCGCTGCTGGATGTTCACCGGCATGAACGTGCTCCGCAACAAAGCCATTCGCAAGCACAACCTGCCCGATGATTTCCAATTCTCGCAGTGCTATACGTTCTTCTGGGATCAGTTGGAGAAAGCCAACCTCTTCCTGCAGTCTGTTCTGGATACGCGTGCGAAGTCCATGGAGGACGAGACCGTGCAGTGGCTCTTCAAAAATCCCATCGGCGATGGCGGACAGTTCACCGGTGTGGCCAATCTGATGACCAAATACGGTGCGGTGCCGAAAGATGTGATGCCCGAAACCTACAACAGCAACCATACTTCCCGCATTTCGGAGCTTATTAAGTTGAGATTGCGCGAAGATGGTCTGAAACTGCGTGAGATGTCCAACAACAAGGGTGTCACCGAGCAGAAACTGCAGGCCACGAAGACGGAGATGTTAGAGACCATTTACCGGATGTTGGCCTACACATTCGGCGAACCCCCGACAGAGTTCACTTGGACGCAGCGCAACGCCAAGGGCGAGGTAGTGAGCACCGAGAAATACACCCCGATGTCTTTCTACAACAAGTTTGTGAATGAGGATTTCAACAACTATTATATGGTGATGAACGACCCGACTCGCGAATACTACAAGGTCTATGAAATTGAGTACGACCGCCATGTCTATGACGGGCAGAACTGGAAGTTCCTGAACCTCCCGATGGACGAGATTGCGAAGATGGCCATCGCCAGCATCAAGGACAGCACGATGATGTATTTCTCCTGTGATGTGGCAAAATTCCTCGACCGCGACAAAGGCTACATGGACGTGAACAACTATGACTACGGATCCCTGTTCGGCACCACCTTCGGTATGAACAAGAAGCAGCGTATCAGCACCTTCGCCAGCGGTTCCTCGCACGCCATGACCCTTTGCGGTGTGGATCTCGATGCGAACGGCAAACCGACGAAATGGATGGTGGAGAACAGCTGGGGCAGCAACCGCGGCCATAACGGTTTTCTCATCATGACCGACGAGTGGTTCAACGAGTACATGTTCCGCCTTGTGGTGGAGTCCAAATACATCCCAAGTGCCACGCTTAAACTTTTCGACCAGAAACCTATCATGTTGCCCGCTTGGGATCCGTTGTTTGCACCCGAAGAGTAATTTTTAGAAGAACAACATATTCCATGAGCAGCCACGAAGAGGCAAGACGCTCGAAGTACAAATAACCCCCATACAAGCAACGCGCAGTGTGGGGGCAAAAATAAAGAATAATGATGAAAAAAATAATAACAGTAGTAATCTTTACCGTATTTGTGGCGGCGAGTTACGCGCAGAACGCGGATGACATCTGCGGTATCTTCTTTTCAAGAGACCCGTTTTCCAAGGAAGGCTCGCAGTGTGAAATCTACAAAGCTAAAGACGGCACGTACGAGGCCAAGGTGATATGGGTGGAAAATCCGAAAAAGAAACCGCATCTTGGTTTGGTCTTCATGACGGAACTGACCTACAACGCCAAAGAAAATGAATATCAGGGTGGAAAGTTGAAATACCCTGGCAAGTCCGGTACTTATAAAACCTATATTCGTTTGGTGAATAATGGTAATACGCTGAAGATGCGTGGCTATCTTGGCATTTCGCTGTTCGGTATGACCGTTGACTGGACACGTGAGTCGAAAGTGCGGGAGCAGAAGTAAAAAAAAACGCGGCATTTCGCCGCGTTTTTTTGATTAGCCTCTGAACGGGAAATCTCTCCCAGGGTAGATGGCGGAACTACCGAGCATCTCTTCGATACGCATCAGCTGATTATATTTACAGATACGGTCGGTGCGGCTGGCGGAGCCGGTTTTGATTTGGCCAGTGCCGAGAGCTACGGCGAGGTCGGCGATGGTGGTGTCTTCGGTCTCGCCGGAGCGGTGCGACATCACAGCGGTGTAGTAATTGCGCTGCGCGAGCTGCACGGCGTTGATAGTCTCCGTGAGTGTGCCAATCTGGTTAACCTTGATGAGAATGGAGTTGGCCACCTCTTTCTCAAGACCCATTTGCAGGCGTTTCACGTTGGTCACGAAAAGGTCGTCGCCCACGAGCTGGCAGCGGTCGCCGATGGTGTCGGTGAGGAGTTTCCAGCCATCCCAGTCGTCCTCGGCCATGCCGTCCTCGATGGAGATAATCGGGTATTTGTCGCACCAGGTTTTCCAATAATCGACCATTTGGGCGGGGGTCATCTCCTCTCCCGTGGACCATTTCAGTTTGTAGAGGTTTTTCTCGGTGTCAAAGAACTCAGAAGCGGCGGGGTCAAGCGCGATACAGATGTCCTCTTTGGGCTTGTAACCAGCATTCTCAATGGCTTTCAGAATCACTTCGAGGGCTTCCTCGTTAGATTTGAGGTCGGGGGCGAAACCGCCCTCGTCACCCACGTTGGTGGAATAACCGCGCTCTTTAAGCACTTTCTTGAGGTTGTGAAACACTTCGGAGCCCATGCGGACGGCCTCACGGAAAGTGGGAGCACCCACGGGCATGATCATAAACTCTTGGAAGTCCACGCGGTTGTCAGCGTGGGAACCGCCGTTAAGGATGTTCATCATGGGGACGGGAAGCACATTGGCGTTGCAACCGCCCACGTAGCGGTAAAGGTCTTGGCCGGTTTCCTGAGCGGCGGCCTTGGCGGCAGCGAGGGAGATGCCGAGGATAGCGTTGGCACCCATATTGCCTTTGTTCTCTGTGTCATCAATTTCAATCATTCGGGCGTCTAATTCAGCTTGGTCACTGACCTCCATGCCTTCAACAGCTTCCGCAAGGGTGCTGTTCACGTTTTGGACGGCCTTGAGCACGCCCTTGCCCATATATCTGTCTTTCTGTCCGTCTCTCAACTCCACGGCTTCGTGAACGCCGGTAGAGGCACCGGAGGGAACGGCTGCACGGCCGAACGCGCCGGCGGCGGTATAAACATCAACTTCAACAGTAGGATTTCCACGAGAGTCCAATATCTCTCTTCCGTAAACTTTAACAATCTGACTCATAATTTCTTTAATTTTTTTAGCGGCGCAAAGATACAATTTTTGTCTTTTGGTGCGGCTGCGGCATTCTTCTTTCTGGACATTCGCATCAAAACCCCATACCCACACCATCTTCCGATAATGGAATCCGTGTCCCGCACCCGGCTACCGAGCTTTCAGCCCTGCCGGGCTGTGTTCGCGACCGCACCGGTTTTGCACAACCATTACGATTTCCGGTAACCGTTTGTGCGCGACCGCAACGGCCAGCACAGAGGATAGTTCGCGACCGCACCGAACCATGCAATCGCCCCGATCAGCAAATGCACCATTCCGTCTGGCCACCCTCTCCTAACGGAAACAACACGCATTTTCGCCACGCACCACCCTAACGAAAAAGCGAGACAGCGACCGGCCAAACGGAAACTCCGACTCGCAAGGGCAAGGTGAATCAAAACACGAATTGTCACGAATTCACCACGAATTAACCATAAATAT
>JAEEGL011619940.1_pt1 | contig 12343 bp, 13 predicted proteins | sample 9134231 | NCBI WGS metagenome assembly JAEEGL01 (sample SAMN16246548, study PRJNA631951) | gut metagenome | biome: gut microbiome; feature: rumen; material: fiber-attached | host: Bos | place: Iran: Karaj | collected 2018-10 | reverse complement strand
TGGGACGTATATGATCCTCGTTTTATAGTAGTCTTAACCTCTTTAGTAATAGGCCGATAGCTGGACGGCAGGTGCTCCTTGTCGATATTGGGGTCCAGCAGAATCTCCGTGTCCGTGATGGTAGTGAAGCTGTCGCCCTCCAGGCGCGGGGTCTCGAAGATATCGGGCCGTCCCTGATAATCCTCGTTTGCGCTGGCCTTCCAGATTTCGGAGTCCGACCGGACCGGGATGTTCGCCACCAGATTCTTCAGATTCTCATCGGTCAGGATATTCTTAAGCCTAAGCAATTCAGTAGCAGATAAATCTCCTAGCTTCAGTCCATCAACCACAAACGGCACCCTGGCCGAGCCCGCGGCATTCGTCGCCTCAATGGCAAACTGATCTTTTAGATAAGGTAGCAAAGCCTTTTCCACCAGCCGCTTAATCTCTTCCGACACCGTAGTGGCCACTACCGTGTGGCCCATCTTGGTAGGGTCCTCCAACTGCCCTTCCGCCGCATGGAAAGTCTTTTTCTCACCCTTGAATGAAGTGGAATTCCGTTTGAAGAACTCCCCCTGTTTGCGCAGCGATTCCGTGTAAACCGCCCGCTCGTGCTCGGCCTTCGCCAGCGTTACGTTCATCTTTTCCTGTGCCATAATATATAATGTTTAGTATCCCCCCAACAAGCGGAACCCGGTGGGGACATCCCCGGCATTTCCAAGGGCAAAGTTACGGCACTGATTCGCCAGTTGCAAACCTTGCAAAGATTTGCAGGCCCGTTCAATAAGGGCGATATTTGCAAAAAACGATAATAGACATGCCCGAACAAATCTACAAATTCGCCCCCGAGGAAGTCTGGTTCACCTCCGACACCCATTTCGGTCACGAGAACATTATCCGATACTGCAACCGGCCGTTCCTGAACGCGGAGGAGATGAATGCCGAACTCATCCGGCGTTGGCGGGAGACCGTTCCGGAAGACGGCATCGTCTTCCACCTGGGCGACTTCGCCCACGGCAACGCCCGCTTATGGAACGACATCCTCAGTGCACTCACCGGCCGCAAGTACCTTATCCTGGGCAACCACGATATGAAGGCACTACGCCAAGGCTATATGGGCCGGTTCGAGCATGTCGCCCAGCAGATGACCATCCGCGTAGGCGGGCAGGCTATCGTCCTCAACCACAACCCTTTCCTCTGCTATGGCGGCTCTTATCGTGACGTCTGGCAACTCTTCGGACACGTACACAGCGGCCCCGCCAGCCACACCGGTCTGGATCACCCACGTCTCAAGATGCTATTCCCGCTCCAATATGACGTAGGTGTGGACAATAACGACTTCCGGCCCATCTCCTTTGCTGAGGTCAAAGCTAAGATTGAGGGGCAGGTAGCCGCAGCGAAAGCCGCTGCCGGAATCAAGGACGATGGGGACGTGCCCGACGTTCGCAAGATTGTATTCATGGACAACGGCACACGTATAGGTCCTGCCGAACTGAAACGCCTTCGTGCTGTTGCCACGGACATTATCGAACTAGACACATCGGCTCCAATCAAAGAGACCATTGCCGCCCGCGTCAGCCTCCTTACCGGCAACATCCGCTATGTTTACATCGGATCCCGGCCGCTGGGTGATTTCCGGTATGTGCCAATAGAGCCTGGTACATCTATTTCAATGGCCAACATTGAAGCGGCAATCAAGATATTATAAAGTATTAATCATGGGAGTTTACGCACACAGATTCATAGAGATCCTGGGAAAGGACAACAAATGGCACGCCCTGCCCCTCTGGAGCAAATTTAACGAAAGCCATTACAGCCAGCCTGATCTAATCGCCGGGGACCTGAAACTGACCAAGCACAGTTGCTTCCTCAGCAGGACATCTTCGGGATTCTACTCCACCGGCTCACTCTATTCCGATGAAGACATCAGCCATACGATGGCTCCGGGCGAACTGAGCGAGGAAGCACGACAGTATGTTGAGGGTTGGGAATACCCTGTCAGATGGGAAGGCTTCTCGCTCGTCGAACTGGAAGCCTATGCCGACAAGTGTAGGGAGAAACTCTATTCTGAACTTGCCGAAGCATTCCACGACAACAACATGCGGCTGATTGTGGGTATGCTTGCCTCGGCCCAGGGAAAAGAGATGTCTGAGGTCTCAGAGGAGTATTACCATACGCCCAGATACGTCTTTAATGAGTGTCTCGAAAGTTATCAAATTGTTGTGGATGAACTGAATACCATTCTCTTCCTTGTAGATGAGTTTGGCGATACCTTCGACTTCAGCAGAGTTCGGGTGGTCTATTTCTGCGCTTAATTAATCGAATAATGAGTCAGATTAACTTGATCGACAAGCTCCACGAATCCAACATGCTCTACTTCGTGTTGGTTTCCCTATTCAGTGCCGACACTTTGGTCGATATAGATTCTTGTCGCCAATCGTTAGAAGCACTGGCAATACTGAAAAGGGATTTCGAAACCTCAACCCTAAAGGACGACCAGAATCTGAAATCTATGATAGATGGAGCAGAAAAAATAATCCGACGGGATTTGCACCATTTCGAACAAGAAATAAAAGACAAATAAAGATCAAAGATTATGGCAAAACGCATCAAACGAGACGATTACCTATACCGGGAGGCTCTTTCCTGGATGTCGCACCGGTATGCTATCGGCATCACGGAATTCATTGGTCGTAGCGGAGAAAGTGAAGCGGACCGCTACCGGATGTTCCGTGACATTGAGTATGACACGGAAGAATTCCATGCGCTTGTAAACGCATTTACAGACTTCCTTAAACGCAAAAAGATTACGGACATCGTCCAGCTGCGGGACAAGTATCGCGAGAGTGATCTTATCTGGCTATCAAGGAATTACGCCATGGGAAGGCATTCTTATGCCGCCAGCCACTGCGACGATATCATCAGCTATGCCGACGAAGTCCTGTCGCCTGAAAGAAAAGAGTTCATGGCACAAGACATCCGACGTGAGTTGGGTGACCAACTCCGCTGGTGCTCTTTCTTCTTCGACTTGCCGACAAGCATCGAACGGACACACAGTCCCCTAGATCTCTTCCTGCAATTCATCACAGAAAACGGCATCGACACAGAAGAGAAGATCTTAGAATTCAAGCACATCCAAGTTAGCATTACGCCCGAAGGCAAGGTCGAATACCACACGCAGAAGTGGGACGAGTCAGAAAAAGAGCGTCATTATTTCAGCGCTATGGACTATATCGATGATTACATCGGTTGGGACGACCTTGCCTCCTACTTCCTACCCTCATGTCATAAGAAATGTAGGGTCGTTTACAAGGGAAACGAATTTATTGTCCCCTATATCAACTCATGGACAAGGGAGTATAACAAAGACGGTCTCCTCAAATACGCTCGTGTCAAGGTCCGCATTGACAAACCGCAGGGCTTCTTCCGCAAGACCTTCCTGGTGGAAGACTATATCGTAGAAGACTATATCGTAGAAGACAATATCTAAGTACACAAGCCATGGAAATCAAAGCAACCGACACATTCTGGCAGCGGCGGAAACTCCGAGGTCATGGCCTGCAACCCATACTAATGGAAGTGCTGGAGGTGGAAGAGGTCATCGGCACGCGCGACATCTGCAAAGTCCGCTGGCATATCCTGGGCAGAAATTCCGTCTCCATGTCCGTTTTCCCGATGATGGCTATCACAGATGGGCATTTTGCCGACTTTGTCCCCATCCCCCGCGAGTTATTTCTCAAGGCTATGGACATCTTGAACACCCCTTCTATCGACTATCCAAAACGCAGGCGGAGAATCCTATACCTTATGAAAGATTATCACTATACCGACGATGAGCTGTGGGGCTCTTCAACTCAGATCTAAGCCAGACACAGATTTCTGCTGACATCAAAAAGGGGTATCACAATTTGTGACACCCCCTAAATATGTTCTTCCTCCTATTTCAACTCTTTAAAATAATCAAATAAAAACAGCGGGAATCCATTCAGAACTGCAATTCTTTCCCTATCACACAGGTACTTCTCACACTGAGCCTCAAAGATCCGCGGTTGCGCCACAGTATCCTTATCCACCGGCCGCTCTGCAACTCCGGTGCACATATAGTTCGCCTTCACCGTGTGCTGCTGCACCAGCCAAATCCAGTTCTGTTTAACCCTGGCATACTCCCGCTTCCCGGGCTTATGATGCCCGGCATCCGGCAGCTCGATAAAGTCCATACTGCCATAATAGCTAAACTCCCGGGCAATATCCTTAAAAGATCGCTCCATGCAGTCGCTCCGCGAAACCGTATACTCGGCAAAGCGCTCATCCGGCAATTCCCGAGTATAGCACAGCGACTCCACCATCGGATAACTCACGTAAAGCTTCCCGTTATCGGTTTCGTCGTCAAACATCTCCAGCATCTTCCCGAGCCGCCCGTTCATCTCCTCCAGCGTCAGATTCTCATTCTGGAAGTCGTAGTCGAAGAATAGATAGATCTCCGAGAAATCCGATGCCTTCACCCCCTCCGGCAAATCTGCCCGGTTCTCCCGCAGGATGGAGACGATGTCGCCATCGCCATCGAACTCCTGCAACTGCCGGTACAGTTCATATATATTGTTCCCGAAGGAGCAGACAATCCTCTCCCCCTGGCCGAAGAACAGGCGCTCCAGCGTCCTGAAAACCCTCGGTTCCCTCTCTGCCCCTTCAAAAACAAACAGAATCATACCTTGAACGCGTTACCTCTGAACATCTTCTCGATATTATGGCCGAAGCGGAGTTCCTTCTCCGTGCAGTCCACCAGCGGCTTGATCTTGTTCTCGTTGAGGATGAAATTGCAGTCCGGCCGCAGCAGGTCGTTCGTCATCAAGTAGGTATTGTGGGAAGACGTGAACACCTGGCAATTCAAATTGAAGAGACGTTTACATACCTCGAAGGACAACTTGTAATGATAGAAGGCATCAAACTCATCAATAAAGACAAAACTCGCATCACCTATCTTTTTCATCCAATAATAAAGCAGTTCAAGGGCCCGAGTCCCAGTGGACCAAATAGCCTGAAACATTATCCTTTTTTTATCTATCACACAATATAGCTCTTTTTCGCCCGCACCAGGTGTGGCAAATTCAAACTGTTGGTCGCTTACATTATCGAGAAACCGCCTGAAATCATCTATCAGTTTATTTCGAATAATGTACTCTTCAATCTGAGAAATATTATTGTCAAGCCCGATAAACTGACGTACATCAAGATTTCTGAACCAGAGCATTCCATTTACGAATCTTTGGAGCTGCAGCAGATAGTGCTCTTTATTGAGAGGGAAAGAAGTAAGTAAGAAGTTAACTATAGAAACGTTGTTGGCATTATCAACAAGGTTTTTCTTAATGGTATCCCCTATAGGAAACTCATTAATGTCTATTTCCAACTTTCCAGCTTTTCGATTAAACACTTGCCTTCCATCCACCATCATGGATTCGGAAACAAGAATACCGTGGTAATCTTTTGAATACACATAATCGACTACTTGTTCGCCAAAGATAAATGTATACTCAAACTCCACTTTGAGGTTTTGATTACCTGCATATGTGTAATTAGTAAGATAGCTAGGATCTTTCCATTTTTGTGTCAAATGGTATACGATGTCGAATATCGCAAGGCTGAAATTGGTCTTCCCGGAGCCGTTGGGTCCATAGACAATGCCATTCTTAATAACATCATCTTTGATGGCATACAGATTAAAGTTGAAGTTGCTGTGCCTCGTGAGGTCCAGCTCAATCTTTTCCTTAAATCCCCGGAAATTTTTTACGGAAATCTTGGCAAGCATAGCTTAATTCTTTTGTTTCTCCTGCAAATATAGCAACATTTTTTGAATTGCTGTAATTTTTTTACGGAATTTGTTTGTAAATACAAAATAGGGTCGATGCCAAAGCACCGACCCATCATTTGACTCGTCCTATGGACTAGATTCGTGATCTTGCCAAGAGTGAAATCACCTCTCATAAAACCCATGCAGCACCTCGCCAATGGTTCGCTCATAATCATAAAGCCGGCGGCGGATAGCACGGAAATCAAAAAATGCCGGGTCAAAAGCATCCCCCAGTAATGACCGGAAGTGCTCATAGTTGCAATCCTCGGGATCCTTGATAATCCGGAGCATCTCCTCATAGCCCGAAACCCCGCCACAATCATCCGGCGGGCAAGCGCCTTCGCCGGAGAGGAGTTCTACGCCGACGTTGCTGAAACGGATCTCCTTATCCTCATACCGCCGAATCTCCACCAGCCGCACGGTATGATGCCAGGAGTCGCCCAGGTCGTAGGTCAGGGAGCACTCATCCCCTACCTTCTTCAGCAGTTGGCTCACTGTCGCGCGGAAGGAATTCCGCACTTTCATGCCCGGATACAGTTCCTCATACCCCAGTCCCGACTCCGCATCCATCGCCTTTTCCTTCGTCGACCGCCAGAGCGTATCCCCTTGCGTCAGCTCCGTCAGATGATATCCGTCCCAGCCCATGGCATAGACCAGCACATACACGAAGTGGCCGACATACAGGTTCGACGGCACACTCAGCCGTCGTACCACGGGTACCGGAGCCTCGTTCAGGGATATTTCAATGATATACTCCCGCGCCCGTTTGGACGTGTCCATGAGCGGCATCACCAGGGACGATATGATTTCATGAGGGTCGAAGTAATACATGATTATTATTTATATACATAGACTGACGGCATCGCCTATTAATTCTCAATGCTAATTGACTTTTGATAAGCCATTATCTGCTTTGCTGTGCTTTTTACAATGGCATCCACGGATTGTATAAGGGCTTGTACTTCTTCCAAAGATAAAACAACATCAGCGCCAGACTTTGTACGGCCAAATCTGTGCATTATGTCATTGCGGACATCCAAGGCTGCTTCTAAAGGAGACAAATCCACATCAATACCAAACGCTTCATTAAAGAGTGCCTTCACTGCCTTTTGGTTATGATAAACCACTTTATTGGCCAGTTCAATATACTTCAATTCCTTCTCAAGACAGTCTGGACCGTTCAAGATAGGTTTATTACCATATTTCTGCTGCAAAAGGCCAGAAGCCAGTACCCTATGATAAGAGTCCTCATTGTCACACGTTTGCCTGACGAAAGTAAATGACAGGAACTTCTCCATTAAGCCGAAAACGCTAGCAAATTGTTGCTGGAGATAAAGGTTCTTACGAGAGTCTGCCGGGATATTGTCAAGCATACTCTCTATCAATCTCAAGCCTTCAGCGTAATCCCTAACCGTGAATTCATAGATATCAGCAAAGGCACAAATTGCTCCCTTAGACAATCCCCAAATTCCACCAGCAGTCACCCACTCTCGGACATAGTAGGTGTTAAAGATTGAACCGCAATCCTTAGTAATCTCCAACACACCGTTGGAAGGAATTATAACCTCTGCGTCTGCCGGATGGGATGCTCCTCCATCTATTACATTATGAGAATAAAGATCTCCCGTTGTAGCTAATAAAGCACCATCAACATAAATACATCTTCCCATAGTCCATTTGCCTTTTACCAAATCCTAATGCTCCTCCTCCCAGTACCCGCTCAATTGCACATGAAAACCATTTGATGGACAAACACCTTTCTTAAAACCATCTACCAACTTATCCCTCTCAATACCGTAAGAAGATGAAATGAAGTGCATATGCTGCCCCTGATTGCCAGATTCCCTTCCAGCTAGGCCTCTATGGGTTCTATAGAAACAAAACCACCGACCATCAGGAAAATCCACAATTTGTGATATTACTTTCTTTTGATTCTCTACCAAATGCAAAAGAGCTGCATCAGACAAGTCTGTTGCCCCTATAGCTTTAATCTTCCCCGGATTAGTAGCGTCTATCATTATAGGAGTTCGCCCTTTTAGTTCTTCTGGAACGCCACCATCATATGAGTACTGACTAAACAAACCACCTTTACGCCCACTTTGAAGTATCCAGCACATCAAGTCCTCAGGTGTCATCGATTTATTCCGCAGCAAACTCTCTTGTTGTTTCTTATTGTCGGTATCAAACAATGCGAGCAGGAAATCTGGGCAAGGTTTGTTCAACCATTCCTTCAATACGGCGAAAGACAACTCTTTGGCTTCGTCTTTGGGTAATCCATGTAGTTGTGTTGCCTTAAAAAAGGCGTATGCTCCAAACCACATGGCCGGGGATTGTTTCTCAATAACATCCTCTATTGTAGAAATAGTCTTATAGAAACTGCCATCAGGAGCCTTGATTACCATTATACGCGGCATAACTGAATTGTTATTAGTTCATCCCCCGCTGCAGGCACAAATGGCCAAAAGGCCATTAGAGTCTTCCGCTCCACACGCAGACCAGCCGCCCGCAAAAGCGGCCGCCTCGTCCGCTTACCCCATTGCGCTCCTTTCGGTTCTAACATCCAATCAATCACAACGGATTCAGTTTTGCGTCGTTAATGGTCAAACACTGCCCATTCCCGGCCGGAATCAAATAGCGGGTTTTACGCATAACCCGTTCATCAACCACTCCTTCGCTCAGGGTAATCTTGGCAAAGCCAGTCCCCAGGGTATGTTTCTTCAGCTCTGCATCCACCAAAGCCATCGCTTGTCTTATGACGTATGTCCGAAGCTCACGATGGAGTGCAAACTGATTCTCTCCCCCATCCAACTTTACCACTATGTACTTATAGAAATCCTTCAGAGTATAACAGGTTTCAAATTCCACAGAGAAATATTCCTTGCCCCTTGTCTCATCTACAAACCTATACAGGCCAGAAAACAATAGTCGAGAATCTAAATAGTCTACAGTGATACACTGCTTATAAACGGCGAAAGACGTATGTCTTAGATTGGGTTCCGTTGGATCTATATCTGAATACTTATCATACTGAAAATGCTCAAGCTTGGGACCCTCAATCCCCTCCTCCGAAAACTCAGGGAAAGCAAAGGATGGCAAGTAATTCTTTGTCTTGTCATATCTCGTAAAGATTGGGTCAGTCGCAGGACGAACCCGAACGTTAGGATCAGACAAATCTATCTCCCTTTTAATCCAGGGATATGACAATCTATAATCATTCGAATCGATTCTCAACCATTCTTGACCTTTTACCAAAGGCATAAACTGGTCGAAATGATTCACAAGAACGCCATCCCTCATATAACGGACGTTATCAACATCTGTTTCTGGAACAACAAAAAGAAAGACTGTATCTAAGACAAACAATAGAGCAGTGCAATATGGCTCTGTCCCTGGATTCTTGGACAAATAGATATCTATAACCGGTTGTTCATATATAGCCCGGTGAGACTGCATATAGTATGATGGATGATTCGTTGCAATAATCTCCCCATTTATCCAACGAACAGTTTCTTTGAAATGAGAAAGCTCATCAGAAGGAATTAAATCAAGAACTATCTTACACAATGCCTTATATATCCCCTCATATGAAACAACCTCATCCGTTTCAAGTTTTAAGTACAATGGATTACCTTGTTTCTTCTCTTCTTCTACGAACTCTTCTTCAAGATATAGAACGGGCTCATTCTTTTCATTTCCTCTAATCACAAATCCTTTGCCATCAACAGCCGGCACTTTATTACCAGTCTTGGTCTTGATGCCAGAAAGTGCTCTCTTTATATCAAAATAGTGCATCAAATTCTCCTCAACTCGTGCAAGTCTGTTGTTGCATTTATCGCATTCTTCGTAGCAAACAAGTATTTTATTCCCAAGACCTTCAGAAATTGCATGGGCAATCTTCTTAAAAGAAGTTTCTGGTTTCTTCTTGCCACAGAAGCGACATACCCTTAAATCCTTATCCGATTCACCGATAGATTCTTCCACACCGTCGCGGCCGAAAGACAAATAACGGTATTTGTTGTTTACAACGCCCCATGTCTGTTTATAATGAGCTACTGATTCTATGACACTACAACCACTAGCAATTGCTTTAACCGCCAAATGAGCGCACATCCTATCTTGAGTGGGAAGATCTGCCGATAGAATAAAGAATATGTCCTCGTCACGCAACGTTTTAAGGTATGCAATAAGCCTATTCGCTCTTTTAGAAGTTGGGATTATCTCTTTCGTTATCTCTTCTATGAGAAGCTCTCCTTTAAGGAAGTGATACTTGTATGCGCCATACAAAGGCTGTCCTTTAAAAAGCATGGCGGACATCGCGAACAGATGAACAATCTTGTCAAATACCTCCTTCTTCTCTTTCGAGAAGTCAAATCGTTCATTCCCACGCACAGAGTACATATAGAATGCTTGACAATGACAGTCTACTGGTCTCATTATTACGAAGTCGGGGTTAGGATCATTATAGTATAGCATGATTCCCTTAATTGAGATCAATGAATGTGACTTTCTTTTCCTCCAAAAACGCATTATTCATCCCCACTGATTCACCCTCCTATTCTCCTCAATCTTTTCCCCCCCCCAGCCTCCAACGCCTCCACCATACACCAAACTGTGTTTTCCTGATTTTGGTTGACTCGGGTTTATTGATTATTGCTGGTATAAGTTGACTATTTGTCGTTATCCCTAAGATGGGTTTACCATTCGAGTCTTATCACTGTCTGGGGTTGACTGTAGGCCGTAGGCCGGAAGGAGACACCAGACACGAGTCCAAAGGTAAACATTTTTCAGTGATATCGCTGCTATCCCTACTTTTTATTGCCATTAACCTGTAGCTGGTCCATCGCATATCCCTATCTCCAGTTGAGTAGGCCATATCTGCCGGAACGGCCATGCCGATACTCATATGTGGCCGGCGATTATTGTAGAAGTCAACAGCAACTGCTACGGCTGCGATGACATCACTGAGATTAGTAAACACTTTATCCTTAAGAAGTTCGTTCTTCATTGTGTTGTTAATACGCTCCGCCTGAGCATTATCCTTAGGGTCTCCGGACTCGGTCATACTGATGTGTATGCCGTATTTCCGCAGAGTATCCACATACACTCGGCTAGCATACTGACAGCCGCGGTCTGAGTGATGTATAAGATTGACTTCCTTGCCTTCTATACGCTTCAGTGCCATCTTTAACGCTTCTATAGGGTACATAGTATCGAGAGTTGGTCCAACACTCCATCCAACAATCTCTTCTGTATATGCGTCTAGTATAAGAGACAAGTAGCAGAAGTGGTAGTGAGAGTCGTCCTCCATTACAACGATATACGTTATATCGCTCACCCATAACTGATTAGCCTCGCTAGGAATAAAGTCTTTTATAAGGTTTGGATAAGTGGGTAGACCATGTGTGGAGTCTGTAGTTCGAGGCCTTTGTACCCGGAGACGAACCTTGAGATTGTTCTCGTCGATTATTCGACAAAATCGATCTCGACCTACTGGATAATCACAACCAAACTCGGTTTTGTACATATACCAAAGCTTTGACCCGCCAATCCCTGGATCAAGTTTACGTACGTCCTTGATATACTGCAAAGCAAATGCTTCTCTGGCAGCCTTTGCTAAAGCCGCATCCTCGTCATATTGATAATATGCCTGCTTGCTTACGCCAAACAGCTCGCAAAGGAACTGGATACAATATCGTCCAGGATCCTTTGCGTGCAGGTTCCCTACTGTTTGGCGCCAGCTTTTTTTCGTATCGGGATCCTGAACTTGGCTTCAGCTACGTTTATCATCTCATCGTAGGCTTCAGCCTTGATTTCAGCACGAAGAAGCTGCGCCTCTAGTTCCTTAACTCGCTCTTGGAGTTTGGCCACATCGTCGTTTTTAACCTGAGATAATGTGTTCTCGTGAGGCTTTCGCATATCGTTTGTTCCGGAGATCATTCCTTTCTCCCTTGCAAAGATAGCAATCCATCTTGAAGCTGTGGTATGTCCGATGGGTAAAATTTGTGATATTCGGTCTTCACCGTATCCTTCGTCGTAATGAAGACGGATGACTTCATCAAAGTACTTAAGCTGTTTAGCCGTGTGTAATTGAAACATTGTTAACTCTTGTTTGTGAGTCAACTTTTTTCAGGATAAGACAAACACCCCCAGAAACATCCACCCCATACCTACCCCTCTCTTCCCTCACCCCCACATCTTCCATGATAGCCCCATCATCATTGTGAGTAGTCACTCCAACCTTGCCTCGCAGCACAACAAAACACTCATCCTTCGCCACGCGCCGATGAATAGCTACCACAGTCCCTGGCTCCACCGCATTCAGCATCCGATGACACTTATCTTCCAGCGACTGAAGAAAGCTCTCGTTCACGCGCAGACAGGCCGATGCCCCCTTCGCAATCCCCTACTCCAAGATATCCTCCGGGCCGATGGGTTCATACCCCCCATCCTTCGCCTCAAACAGCACCGTTCCGCTCTCCAGGCACTTCAGGCTATGCCACTGGCCCTTCTCGATATTCA
>JAEEGL011461915.1_pt1 | contig 12343 bp, 10 predicted proteins | sample 9134231 | NCBI WGS metagenome assembly JAEEGL01 (sample SAMN16246548, study PRJNA631951) | gut metagenome | biome: gut microbiome; feature: rumen; material: fiber-attached | host: Bos | place: Iran: Karaj | collected 2018-10 | reverse complement strand
TAAACCTGTAACGTTTAACTTGAAATGTGTTCTTCTTAATCTTTTTCTTGTTTTACTAATTCTTCTTTGTGGGACGGCCATAGTGTCTTCCTCCTTAGCAACGGGAATTAGTATATATAAATAGTACTATTTAGTCAATACGTTTTTAGACATCTTCTAAATTATCGTAATTTATTTAGATTATATCATATCTTTTTGTAGTTTTATTGTCTTGTATTCACCGACTTTAGATTCCAAAGGAATCTTCACCTCTAAATAATTAGTGGTATGACCAATATATGCTTGTTGTTTTTCATCGTATTTCTCGATTAAAACAGTCACTTCTTGGCCAACGAACTTATTTGCGTATGTAGCGTATAGTTCTTCGCCTAACGCTAATAATCGTCTACTTCTATCCTTCTTCACATCAGGAGAGATTTGGCCTTCCATACGAGCGGCGTATGTACCTGGGCGTTGACTATATGGGAACACGTGTAGCATATCAAAGCACTCTTTGCAGAGATTGTACGTATCCATGAAGTCTTCTTCGCTTTCTTGAGGGAAGCCGACGATAACGTCGCCTGAAATCATCACGTTAGGAACTTGTTCCTTAATTTCTTTAATGCGATTAATGAACTGATCTCTAGTGTATTTACGGTTCATCATCTTTAAGACATGAGTGGAACCACTTTGAAGTGGGATATGTAAGTGTTTGGCTAAGTTATCTTTTGTTTTAATCAAATTGATTAACTTATCATCAATTTCACTTTCCTCTATAGAGGAGATTCTTAGACTCTTAAGATTTGGAATATTGCTGAGTTCCTCTACGAGATCTGAGAAGGAACAATCTTTTAAATCTTGGCCATAACCACCAACATGGATACCAGAAAGAACGATTTCTTGATAGCCTTGTTTAACGAGATATTTAGCTTCTTCAATAATGTTTTCTTTATTTCTTGAGCGCATTTTACCGCGTCTATAAGGGACGATGCAGTATGTGCAGAAGTTATTACAGCCATCTTGAATCTTAAGGAACGCTCTAACGTTTTCACTATAAGATGTGATACCTAATTCTTCGTATTCAAATTGTCTAGTGTTTTCTTCGATAAGAGTTTTATATTCATGGTCATTTAAAGCTTGCTTTATGAGTTCCACGACATCTTTACGATGAGAGGTACCTAAAAGAATTGTAGGTTTAATCTCTTCTTCGATAAACTTATAGTTTCCTTGTGCGTAGCAACCCATCACCGCAATAACAGCATTAGGGAATAGCTTTTGCATTTTGCGGATATGTTGACGGCTTTTTTGATCTGCGGTCGCGGTTACTGAACAAGTATTGATAATAACCACATCTGGGTTTTCATTATCTTCTTTAAAGCCTTCTTTTATGAGTAATGACGAAATAGCACTTAATTCATAAGCGTTGACTTTGCAGCCTAAATTGTATACGGAAAATGTTTTCATAATTTGGCCCAATCGTGGAATCTAATTAAGTGTAATAAGTGGTTTGAAATGAAACCATTATCATATAAAGCACTTATAAAGCCTTCTCTATCAAAATTGAAATAAGCATCCACGACTGGTCTAATTCTTTCTAGCATGTGCGAATAGGAAGGACGACGTAAATAACGGTCAAATAACACTACGGTACCATCTAATCTACCTTGTTCGTTCACAAAGTAAATTGTATTAGTGTCGTAATGGAAGAAAGCGGTTTCTTTATCATCTTGTCTGACTTTAACTAGTCTAGAGAAATGGGAGTTATATAACTCACTACCATAAGTATCAAATGGATCCACGACTGTATCTTGGAACTTATCCTTAAGGCCAGCGTAAGGAGAGGTTAACAATTTTTCTGGTTCATCAAAGTAGATTTGGTTTAGTGAACGAGAAAAGAATGGGATATAAATCTTCTTTTGACCTTCTTGGTAATATGGTTGTTCAGAAATGATTTCATGGAATGATTTCACGAAATTAGCGTGGTTGTTTTTATTTTTAGTGTTGATATAACCCTTAAGACTTTCAGTTTCGTTTTCCATTGCCATCTTATTGATATAGCCATAAAGAATGACGTTTGCTCTAATGACATTAAATGGTTCATCACCTGGTTCATAGAACGAAACGAAACGTGGAATTCTAGTTAAGTAATGACGGTTCTCTAAAAAGAAGAGATATTCTTCGCTTTGTTCGAATTCCGTTCTCCTTTTAGCTTTGCTAGCAATGTATCTTAATAACTTTTTCATTTCTCTAATAGATATCCTAACACACTTAAGGCATAGATAGCGGCGGTTTCCGCGCGTAAGATGCGCTTGCCTAATGATGTTCTTATGAAACCTTGTTTTACAAGGTTATTAACTTCTTCTTCAGAAAAACCACCTTCTGGACCAACGAGGATAGAAACTGATTTGTTCTTATCGACATCCGCGAACGCTTCTTTAGTGTCGCCCGCTTCTTTTTCATAGGCGATATAGTTAAGATCACTAAAGGCTTCCTTAGGTAGTTGCTTTAAATTGTAGATACCAATAAGCTTTGGCACCACTAGTCGATGAGATTGCTCACTAGCTTCTTTCATAATTTTTTGGAAGCGTTGAATCTTCTTATCGATATCTTTGTTATCGTATTTAACGACAGTTCTTTCGCTTTGAATTAAAGCGATATTCTTTACGCCTAATTCAGTGGCCTTTTGCACCACTAAATCAATTTTATCACCTTTGGTGAGAGCAAATAATAAAGTGATATCCACTGGTAATTCCACGTCACTTTTAAGTTCGTGAACAATATAAATATCAAGAGGATTCACGCTCTTGATTTTGCATAGATAGAGTTTATTATCGGCGACGGCTTCAATTTCATCATCCTTCTTCATGCGCATAACATGTAAAAGGTGATGTTCATCGTCTTTAGTTAATTGAACGTGTTCAGTGTCTAACAAAGAAGCAAAGTAACGTTGCATTAAACAATGAACTCTCCTTCACCATCTTTAATATCAGGCATGAAATTATATACAGTCGCTACAACAGCGTTAATAGCGTAAGCAATTAAAATAGGGATAATAATAGCTACAGCGATATGAGCGTGGGCCGCGAAGTAAAATACCGCGAATAAACCACCGACAACCGCGAGGTTGGCAATGAGCCAAATTAAACCTAAAACATATTTCTTGATGTAGAAATAAGCCAAACCTGTAAAACCAAAAGCATAAAAATAGGCAATCATCTTTTTGCGACGTCTAAGGACTTTTTGTCCTTCTTTCATTTCACTTAAATCTATTTGTGAAGTGATTTCGACGGTCTCACTACTTGTGCCTTCTAAAGGATTTTTGATTCCACAGACGGGGCAGAGATCTGTGTCAAATTTGGATAAACGTGCCCCACAGTTACGACAATTTGGCATAATTTTTGGCTCTTTCTACATTCTAGTATTTATTAATATAAAAAGCACTATATTTAGGTGCTTGGGATTATATTTTACTGGTTAGACAATTCATAACTCAACAAGAATATAAAAATTTTAAAAACTTGACTTGCTATGTGCCACTCTTTTCTATATAATTACTACTTGCTTGCACGACAAGTGATTTGGCTGGATAGCTCAGCTGGCTAGAGCAATCGGTTCATACCCGGTCGGTCGACGGTTCGAATCCGCCTCCAGCTACCAAATTGTTTACTAAGAGGGTCAGGTATGAACCTCTTTTTTGTTTTATTTAAGGTTTCGTGGTTTATATTTATAATAGTAAATATCAAAAGAATTTGTTTTTATGAAGCCATTAGCAAAAAAGAGTGTGATGCTTTTAGCATTAATAGGAATGATTACTGGATGCAATGTAGTTAACTCTGCTTCTTCCGATAGTTCATCTTTTAACAGTGGTTCTTCTAAACCATCTTCTTCGTCAAGCACTTCCACTTCTAGTGTTTGTGAACATGATTTTGTTTATTCAAACGATGAAAATGAGGCACCAACAATTATTCAAAGTAAGGGCGCTAAATATGTCTGCTCTAAATGCGGACAAGAAAAATATGAAAACGCTAACTACGATTTGAATGAATACGCATTCGCTGATCAATCTTTTATGTTTGATGATAAGGACCACTACTTAACTATTAAAGGTATGATTCCTTATGGTTGCACTGTTGAATATGAAAACAACGTTCGTAAAGAAAAAGGCAGTCAAGAAGCTATCGCGAGAGTCTATGATGAAAAACATCAATTGATAGATCAAAAGAAAGCTAGTATCAATATTATTGATAATACTGGTATGCCTAATATTAGAATTGACACTGATAACAAACCAGTCGAATCTAAAGAAACATATGTTCCGATGACGTTATCAGCGGATAACTGTAACGATAAATATAAACTCAACGAAGTTCCTGGTGAAATCAGATGCCGTGGCAATGGCACGATGACTTATGATAAGAAGCCATATCGTATTAAGTTTGGTAGCAAAACTAATATGCTTGGTTTAAATCATGGCGCAAAGGCAAAGAGCTGGGTTTTACTCGCGGAATACGCTGACCAATCAATGGTGAGAAACGCCACTGCGTTCTATTTAGGTAACTCATTATTTAACTATTCGGATAATTATTGTTCTGATTATATGCCTGTCAATGTTTACCTCAATGGTAAATACAATGGCGTCTACGTTTTAGCGGAGCAACAACAAGCTAATTCTAACCGCATTCAAATTAACGAAGCTGCTAAGAACTATACCGGCACAGATGTTGGTTATTTAATCGAACTAGATAGCCGCGCTAACGAAGAAGATTATTACTTCTCCGTTGGCAAGGGTAATGACTGGTCCATGTTCCCTGGTGGCGGTGGCTGGGGAGGTGGCGAACAGCCAGATAAACTTGATGGCGTTTCACTTTATAAAAAAGAATACGCAGTTAAGACTGATGTCTATTCGCAAGACCAAGTTAACTATATTAAGAATTATTTAACTAACGTTTATTACGCTTTATATAAAGCAGTTCATGGTGATGGCTTATTCGTTTTAGATGAAAACAATAATTTAGTGGCTTCTCCATACACCAGCCAATATGAAACACTTAATTCCATTATTGATTTAGAATCAGTCTTTAAGATGTATTTATTACATGAATATATGAAAGATGTTGATGTTGGCTTTGGCAGTTTCTATATGTTTGTGGACTTTTCCGCTACAAGTAAATATAAACGTCTCACCTTTGGTGCTCCTTGGGATTTTGACTGGAGCAGCGGTAACGTCAACACTAGTGAATGTTATGGTAGTTCAGGAGAATATTGTTCTAAAAATCAAGGTAATTTCAACCCATGGTTCTTTATGTTCTCTAGAACTGACTTCTTTAAAGCAATGTTTAAGAAATACTATAGTGTCTTCCAAAACTCACAAATCTTAGAAGGCGCAATAGCGCAGGCCAATTACTTCGCTTCCGCATTTAAGAGTGATTATGCCAAGAACTATGAAAAATGGAATAACTTAGGACAAATCACTCCTAAATACACTCCAGATGTCGCTAGAAACTTTAAGACACATCAAGATGCAGTTGATTATTTAACTAAATGGTTAAGTGATAGAAAGAAATCGCTTGATCAAATATTCAAATAGATAAGGGAACACTATAGTTCCCTTTTTCTTTTAAAAGCAAATCGCTTGCTTTAATGAATATAAAGCATATAATTTTTGCCATGATAAAAAGAATTGCTCACATCTTTAAGCCACGCGATATGACAACTGGAAATATCTTCCTCAAGATAATCCTTTTTGCTATACCAGCGATGCTTACCACAATTATGCAACTTCTATACACCACGATTGACTTAACCACTGTCCATTATGGTGATTCCGCTGAATCGATGGGTGCAATTGCTTCTAACACCGCTCTTATCAATTTAATTATTGTTGTGTTCACTGGTGTCTCTCTTGGGGCAAACGTTGTCTTATCTGAAGCTAAGGGCGCTGGTAATCAAGAAAAAGCAAGCAAAGTACTACATACCTCGCTTATTTTTGCTATTATCTCTGGTTTCTTTGTTGGTGTTTTAGGCTTCTTTATTAGTGATAATTTATTAGAGTTAATGGGTACAGAAACCCACTATTTTGCTAAAGCAGCATTATATTTAAAGATCTATTTCTGTGGTTTACCATTCTTAATGGTTTATAACTATTCGGCACAACTATTAAGAGCGCAAGGTGATTCTGTTTCGCCTTTCTTAGCGTTATTAATAGCGGGAATTATTAATGTTGGTTTTGACTGCTTGTTTGTTTTCCCAATGCATATGGGTGTTGCGGGTGTGGCTTTGGCCACGATTATTGCCGAAGCAGTTTCTGCGATTATTTGTGTCTTTGTTTTAATCAAAGGCAAACGTAACTATGTTAGTTTGAAGATCAAACAGTTTAGAATTGATGGACCAGTACTTCTCGAAGTACTTAAGATTGGTTTACCAGCGGGTCTACAAGGTTTCTTCTTCTCTTTACCAAATGTCTTTATTCAATCATCGTTATACACAATTGATCCAGGTAACGTTAATTTAGAAAACGGGGCCACTGCTTCTGGTAATATTGAAGGCTATTTCTTTGCGGTTTGTGATGCAATCGCTGTATCCACGATGACATATATCGCTGCGAACACTGGTGCAAAGAAAAAAGAGAACATCAAGAAGAGCATTCTCTTTGGTTTAACGTGGGGTGCAATATTCTGCTTAATCATCGCTTTAGTAACCCTTCTATTACATAGACCACTTCTATCTTTGTTCGTTGATAATCAAGAATCTATTGACGCTGGTTATACTAGACTCTCCTTAATGGCGTATCTTTATTTCTTTGACTTCACAATGGCTTTTACCGCCGCGGTATTACGTGGTATGAAAAGATCGACTTATCCAATGATTACCACACTCGTGTGCTGCACTGGTTTAAGAATATTGTTGATATTAACTGTTTTCAACAACGTTGAAATGTTCCATACAGTCTTCTGGCTCTATGCTTTATTCCCAATCACATGGGTTATTGCTACGACATGTAACGTCATAGCAATCGCAGTTACTCTTCCAAAGGATTTAAAGAAACTAGATGATTCTATTAAAAGAGAACCACTACAACTGCAAGAATAATTAAGATAGCACCGCCGATGATACCCGATATCTCGTAGCGGCCTTTTAATAATTTCAAGATTTGTTTACCTAAGAACAAACCGATTAAAGACATAACGAATGTCACTATCAAGATAATAGAGACATGTAACCAAACAGTCGCAGTATTTGATAAACCAGCGTGTAATGTCACGCCAGCGGCTAAAGCATCAATTGCGGTCACAAATCCATAAAATATTACTTCTTTAATTGAGAACTTCTTTGAAGTCTTTTCTTCTGGTTGTTTTCTTAATTCAATAATGGATTCAATGAGCATTTTAATACCAATGAGGAGCAATAAACCAAAGGCGGCCCATTTCACTACGATTGAGGCGATTTGACCGGCTTGTTCACCCGCAAGGTCTCCTGCTATGGTTTCCACGATTTCAACAAGCCAGAAGCCGATTAAAGGCATTAAAGCTTGCATGAAACCAAAGGTTCCCGCAATAAAGAATGATTTCTTTTTATTGATATCACTATAAGTAAGACCATCAGTAAGAGCGACAGAAAAAGCATCCATTGCTAAACCCAAGCCTAAAAAGAAGATTGTTAATAATATTTGCCAAGTCATATTACTTTATATCAATCCAATATCTTTCTAGAGGTTTGTCATCTTCCATAACGATGTTTTCTAAGACACCACCGTTTTTAAGGATGGATTTCTTTGAACCAATGTTATCAGAGTTACAGCATATTAAAACTCTATCAATGCCGAGTTTCTTACATTCTAATAACGCTAGTCTAATCATCTCAGTAGCGTAACCTTTTCTTCTTTCACTAGGTCTAACACCATCACCAATATGACCACCGCTTCTAAGCAAGCGTTCATTTAAATAATGACGAATATTAACTGCCCCTAATAATCTATTTCTTTCTTCGTCTAATAAGAAGAAGACAGAATCAGGAACAAAACCTTGTGAAGTATCTTTAGTTTCTAAATGTTCTAGATAATAATCAAAATCATGATAATCGTTTTTAAAGATTACCCAAGGTGAACTATCAGTGTGATTGACTTCTTGGTCAAGTTTCCATTCATCAATCATTTCACCGAGTTGTTTTTCATATTCTTTTGTGAGTTTGATTAATTTGACTTTCATAATAGCCAATATAATAGCACTTTATAGAATAAAGGAAAGAAAAAGATAGCCCAACAAAAAGGGAACAGCTATTTGCTATTCCCTAATTCAGTTTTTATAAGGATCTTATCGACTCAACTGGTGGTTTCTTGGAAGAATGTATAACTGGAATAATCGTTGCAACAAAGGCGATTACTAACGCGATAGCAACAATAAAGACCACTGTTAAGATGTTAAATCGGATAATTGATACTCCTGCTTCACTAACGAAATAGCGGTCAAGGAAGAAATCAACTACTTGCGCGGATATTATTGCTAATACGGAACAGAGAGTAGCGATAAATAATGATTCTGCGAAAAATATCTTAAAGACATCGCTTTTTCTTGCACCAATTGCTCTTAATATGCCAATATCTTTCTTCTTTGAAGAAATAGATACTGTAATAAAGTTAAGAAGCATTAAAGCGGAGAAAACACCAAATCCAACGCCAATCCATAAAAAGACTTGTCTAAACCCTTTTGCCATCTCCGCTACGAAAGATACGGACATATAGCAGTCGCTAGTTAGAGAATAACGGTAATCATTAGAATTGGTTCTAAGCATGCAATCAATTTGCTCTTTTGAAAAATTGCTTTTCACCATTAAGCGTATATATTTGGCATCTTTAGGAGCGGCATAATTTGTTTCGTAGTATGCCTCGATAGCACGATTTTCAATAACTCCAGCCTTGGTTAAAAACTCACTACTAACAAGAGGGCAAGCTGAGAATTCTGCGATGTAGTAGCCTTTTACTTTAAGCTCACCATTGCCAGCATTTTTACTGTAGAAATAACAGACGGCTTCATCTGCTTCATAAACAGAATCATTAAAAAAGTGATAATCTTTTAATGTATAGCCATTATTGCATCTTCTCCAATCCTTGTATTCACTAACGTATTTAGGACCATATCTATCAATAAAGCTAATAGCTTTCTGTGCATCTTCGTCACTCATATTTTTATAACTAGAATAATAGGCGATATCTGAAATACCCTCATTAGCCATTTCAGTGTAATAAAGATGACTTAAGGACACTATATATTTGTATGGGAAGTAATATCGGCAAGCATCTTCTTTATCGAAATTATCAACTAAAATGCCATAGGCATTATTGAGTTCTTCTTCACTCATAAAATATTGACCGTTTTGCTTTGCGCATTTATCAATGAGATTAGCATCGGCTTTTGGTAACGATGAATAATTATCAGTATTCTTATATTCATCAATGAATTCATTGAGAATGTAAGCGCGATCAAGTTCATCGCTGTGTTGCTTTATTATGTCTTTCATTTTCGATGGAACAGCGCTCGAGTAATTATGCATTTCATTTTGAAATTCAAAGGCCTTTTTATGTAAATAATCAGCAAAGTTTGGAAGATAGGAAACAATCCTATCATTGCTGCCATAACCGCTATTCCTAACTTTGTAATATACTTCAAAGACTGAATTAAATAGGCTTTGTTCTAAAGCTTTTGCGACACTTCTAAATTCTCTAACGGGTAAATATACTTCGTCTTCATTAATAGTGAAAGAATCTCTATCAATCATCTCATCGTTTAGATTATAAACTTCTATTATTTTAGGATTTTCTTTAACTGTTAATTCGGTGAAAAATGGTCTAATGGTATCAGAATCGTTATCAGGTTCATCATAATATGTCGTTTCTATTTTTAAATCACGATAGAATGTATCGCGAATTTGATAAGAAATCTTAGCAGCATATTGCTCATAAAAGCTTTCTCTAACAAAAGCGACACCATTAAAACTGTTACCAAGATATGCATCTAGCGATCTATCTAATTCATCACGCTCTTTGTAAGATATTGGTTCACTATTATCTTTAAAAGCATCATATTTACTTGGTATATTTCCAGCGTCAAAAAAGCCGCTTATATTAAGCTCTGTTTGACTACCATAGGTATTACTAATACTTATTGTGGTATTAACTAATTCAGTGTAATTGCTCTTATTTCTTGCTCTTGAACCTATGAGCATATCGCCATATGACTTGGGTAACAAAATATCATTTTCATTTTGAGGGAAATGGCCAACCAAATCGTAACCAAGTTTATTAAACTGCTCTTCTGTAGCGTTGGAAATATAACGAATACCAAGTCTTTTATAATAGTCTTCATCGCGAGTTATAGTGACGTCGGAAAAATCCAAACTTTTATGACCATCAGTTAATGGAGCGACTGGAATATAGACAAGGCCAAGATTGTTTTTATTGAGTTGCTCTAATTCTTTTTCTCCGAAATAGACCTTTTGGGAAGATGGGGATGATTCAACTCTCATTATCTGATCTTTAGAGTTATAAACAGGATAGTACTGTTTGCCCAACGACTGTTTTTCTAATACTTCTGCCTGATAATCTGTGTGTTTTAAAGCTTCGCTATATGTATGATTAGTGTCATAAAACATTAAAGCAGCACTCACACCAAACATTGTAAAAGAGACAACTGATAATAAGATGGTGAAAAATAAACGAATTGGTTTGCTTTTAAGACCGCTTAAGCCCATTTTAATGGACTTATTCATTGGCATCTTAGAACGAATAAATGTTGTTTTAGAGGCATCATAATCCTTTAAAATGATACTTTCTGTTTGTTTGAAGGTTTCACTTCTACCATCATCAGAAATGCGCGCTGCTTTCATTGATTTGTCAGCGTTTTCACCACTGCTGATGAACACTTTTCCTTCAGAGTTTTTAATTACTTTATATAACTCATCAAATTCTTTCTTAGTTAGTTTGTTCGCTTCGTTAATTCTAATAGCGTTATCGTTAATGATTGAGACATTATCGCTAATGGTTGTAGCTTCTAAATAGTGTTTAGTTCTATCAGAAATGATCTTACCATCTTTTAGTTCAATGATACGGTCGCCATATCTTTTAGCGAAATCTTTGTCGTGTGAGACAACAATAATCAATTTATCTTTAGATAATTTCTTTAATGTATCAAATACTTGTTCGCCAGTTTTGCTGTCTAAAGCACCAGTAGGTTCGTCCGCCATAATGATATTTGGCTCTTTGATTAATGCTCTAGCAATAGCAATTCTTTGCTTTTGACCACCAGATAAAGTATTAGGTTTTCTTTTACCATATCCCGCAATGTCAACTTGCTCTAATAATTTATTAACTTCTTCTTTTGTTGATTTCTTGCCTTGCAATTCCATTGCTAATGCAATGTTTTGTTCAACGTTGAACTCATTAAGAATGTTATATTCTTGGAAAACAAAGCCGATATAAGTATTACGGTAACTATCAAAATCACTTTGTGAAAAGTCTTTGCTGCTTCTGCCTTTTAAGATAATTTCACCAGAAGTTGGAAAATCAAGACCACCAATAAGGTTTAATAATGTAGATTTTCCACTACCTGATTTACCAAGCAAAAACACCATTCCGGTTTCAGGAAAATCAACAGAAACATTGTCCAAAGCGACTGTGTCATTGCCACCTTTGATTTTATAGATTTTAGTCAGGTTTTTAACAGAAAGCATACACGGCTCCTTGGTTTTTACACCATTATGAATTATAGTCTCAGCGCATATGCACGTCTATATTATATTTGATTAATTCAAGAAAAAATAAAAGGTCAACACGCTTGTATTGACCTATTTTTAGCTAATGGCGGATGTTAAATATACCTTTTTCATTATCAAAATATTGGATATCAGTAATAACAACCTTATCCCAGACATCTTTTAAGGTACGTCTACCTTTTCTTCCAAAATCAAAAATCTTACGGTCTTCTTTAAAAGAGCGATAAAAGGATACATCTTCACTATGGTCTTTAGTAAGTATGCATGTAATTCTTCCGGTTAATATAACGATTCTTTCGCGCACTCTTACTTTCTTGATATAACGACCAATAGAGCAGTCATGATAATGTGGATATCCTTCAATATAAAAGTTTATTTGTTTGATGTTTCCAGTATCTCTATTGATACCTTTAATAAAATCTTCGTATTTTAATGTAATCATAATTTCCTCTTTTTAATAAATTAAAAGGCCAACACATTAGTATTGGCCTATTTTGAGTTGATTGGCGGAGAATTAGGGATTCGAACCCTAGCAGGACTTGCATCCTCTATCGGTTTTCAAGACCGACCCCTTCAACCGCTTGGGTAATTCTCCATATGG
>JAEEGL010186515.1_pt1 | contig 12343 bp, 9 predicted proteins | sample 9134231 | NCBI WGS metagenome assembly JAEEGL01 (sample SAMN16246548, study PRJNA631951) | gut metagenome | biome: gut microbiome; feature: rumen; material: fiber-attached | host: Bos | place: Iran: Karaj | collected 2018-10 | reverse complement strand
TTCCACGAGCGGGGTGAGCACCTCCGGCTCGTCGGAGCCCCAGTCGCAGTTGCCCGGTACGGAGCGCACGTCCAGCGCGGGAAAGGCGCGGCGCAGCTCGTCGGCGTCCGAGTCGTGGTCGCCCAGATGGAACACCAGATCCGGGCGCAGTTCGAGCACGGCGGCGAGCATGGGCTCTACGGAGCGGTGGGAATCGGAAAAAACAGCGATACGGGTCATGGAAAACTCCTCCCGGAAGACGGCGGTCACAGTGTGCGAACGGCCCGGAGGGAGAGCCCCCCGGGCCGGCTGCGGGACGCGGGGAGGCTCACCTCTCCACGAAACCCAGCTTCTTATATACCTTGCGCGCGGTGCGCTCGGCCACACGGCCGGCCTTCTCCGCGCCGGCGCGGTAGACCTCCTGAAGATAGGCCTTGTCCTTCAGCAGCTGCGTCGCCTGCTCGCGGATCGGGCGCAGCAGCTCCACCACCGCCTCGCCCACGGCGGGCTTGAACGCGCCGTAGCCCCTGCCTTCGAACTCCGCCTCGATCTCGGCGAAGCTCTTCCCGGTGCACACGGAATAGATCTGCATGAGGTTGGACACGCCCGGCTTGTTCTCCGGGTCATAATATACGCAGCGCCCGGTCTCGGAATCGGTGACCGCCTTTTTGAAGCTCCGCATGATCGCGTCCGGGGGATCCATCAGGCAGATGCAGCCGCCGGAATCCTGCTCGGATTTGGACATTTTATTGCGGGGCTCCTGCAGGGACATGATTCGCGCGCCGGTCTTCGGGATGAAGGGTTCGGGCATCGTAAACACGTTGCCGTAGATGCTGTTAAAGCGGTGGGCGATGTCCCGCGTGAGCTCCACGTGCTGTTTCTGGTCTTCCCCGACCGGGACGAGGTCCGCCTGGTAGATCAGGATGTCCGCGGCCATCAGCACCGGATAGGTGAAGAGCCCGGCGTTGATGTTGTCCGCATTCTTGGCGGACTTGTCTTTGAACTGCGTCATGCGGGAGAGCTCACCGAACATGGTGTAGCACGAGAGCGCCCAGCTCAGCTCCGTATGTGCGGGGACGTGGCTCTGGATGAAGAGCACGTTTTTCTCAGGGTCGAGCCCGCAGGCGATGTACTGCGCCAGCTGCGAAAGCGTGCGGCGGCGGAGCTCCGCCGGATCCTGCCGGACGGTGACGGCGTGGAGGTCGGCGAGCATGTAGTAGCAGTTGAACTCATCCGCCATCTCGACCCAGTTTTTGATCGCGCCCATGTACGAGCCGAGCGTGAGGTCTCCCGAGGGCTTGATGCCGGAGAGGACGGTTTTTTTCCTGACGATCTCTTCCATTGGTTTTTCCTTTCTGTCAGCGCAGGCCGTATTCCGCGGCGAGGTCGGCGAAGGCGCCGAGGCTGCGCAGGATCATATCGTGGCTGACGCAGTAGGCCAGCCGGACGTAGCCGGGGCAGGCAAAGCTGCGGCCGGGCACCAGCAGGATGTTGCGGCGGGCGGCGGCCCTGGCGAAGGCGGCGTCGTCTCCGTCCGGGACCTGCAGCCAGAGGTAGAACGCGCCGGCCGGGCGGGAGCAGCGGAAGCCGAGCTCCGTGAGGCCGTTGAGCAGCGCGATGCGGTTGCGGTCGTAAGCGGCCACGTCGGACTTTTCGTCCAGCACGCGCCGGATCACCCGCTGCATCAGCGAGGGCGCGTTCACGTAGCCCAGGATCCGGTTGGCGATGACCGCCGCGTCGAACAGCAGCGGGAAGTCCTCGCACTCGGAGGGGATGCACAGATATCCGATGCGCTCGCCCGGGAGAGAAAGGCTCTTACTCCAGGAATAGCCCACCACGGTGTTCGGGTAGAGCTTCGTGAGCCAGGGCACCTCGGCGCCGTCGTATACCAGTTCGCGGTAGGGCTCGTCGGAGATCAGGTAGATGGGCCGGCCGATCGCCGCGGAGCGCTCGGTGAGCACCTCCGCCACGGCGCGCAGCGCCTCTTCGGTGTACACGACGCCGGTGGGATTGTTGGGGTTGTTCACGATCAGCGCCTTGGTGCGCGGCGTGACCGCCGCGCGCAGCGCCTCGGGATCCGGCTGGAAAGTCCCCGGCAGGGCGGGCACGGCGCGGAGCGTGCCGCCATAGATGCGCACATAGTTTCCGTATTCAAGGAAGTACGGGGCAAACACCAGCACTTCGTCGCCGGGATCGAGCAGCGTTTTGAGGATGGTGTTCAGCCCGCCGGCGGCGCCGACGGTCATGATGATGTTGCCCTCCGAGAAATCGGTGCCGAAGCGCCGGTTCAGGCTCTCGGCCACCGCCCGGCGGACGTCGGGGTAGCCGGAGTTGGACATGTACCCGTGCACAAAACAGGAGTCCTCCTCGTCGAGCACGGCGCGCACGGCGTCGTTCACCGCCGCAGGTGCGGGGATGTTGGGGTTGCCGAGCGAGAAGTCGTAAACGTTCTCCCGGCCGTACAGGGCAGCGAGACGGTTGCCCTCCTCGAACATGGCGCGGATGGCGCTGCCGCCCTCCACCATTTTTACCATTTCCTTTGCGATCATGCGTGCCGCTCCTTTCCCGGAGATGAGTGTTCACAACAGAGCATTATACCACCGACTGTAATCCTTGACAACAAAAAGCGATTCAAATAATATGGAGGGCGACATCATCGGGCGGACCGCCGCCCGGGAAACGGGGAAAAAGTCCAATGGATGAAAAATGGTTCAACGAGCAGGAAGCCAGGATCCCGAAGGGCGAGGTCCGCACGCGCTTCGCGCCCAGCCCCACCGGCTATATGCACGTGGGGAATCTGCGCACGGCGCTGTACACCTGGTGCATCGCCCGCCACGCCGGGGGCAAGTTCCTGCTGCGCATAGAAGATACCGACCAGAGCCGGCAGGTGGAGGGCGCGGTGGAGATCATCTACCGCACGCTGCGCGACTGCGGCCTGGACCACGACGAGGGCCCGGACGTCGGCGGCCCGGTGGGCCCGTATATCCAGACGGAGCGGCGGCCCACGTACCTCCCCTACGCGCAGCGGCTGGTGGAGCTGGGCCACGCCTACTACTGCTTCTGCGAGAAGACGGCTTCCGAGGAGGAGACCGGCTCTTTTGTGCGCGAGGAGGACCCCTGCCGGTCCCTGCCGCTCGAAGAGGCGCTGGAGAGGGTCGCCCGGGGCGAGCCCTGGGTCATCCGGCAGAAGATCCCCCGCGAGGGCGAGACCACCTTCCATGACGAGATCTTCGGCGACGTCACCGCCCCGAACGCGGACCTGGACGATCAGGTCCTCATCAAGCGGGACGGCCTGCCTACCTATAACTTTGCCAACGTGATCGACGACCATCTGATGGGCATCACCCATGTAGTGCGCGGCAGCGAGTATCTTTCCAGCGCGCCGAAGTACGACCTCCTTTACCGAGCGCTCGGCTGGGAGGTGCCGCGGTACGTGCACTGCTCGCCCGTGATGCGCGACGCGCACAACAAAATGTCCAAACGGCACGGGGACCCGTCCTACGAGGACCTCGTGGCGGAGGGCTACCTCACCGAGGCCATCGTGAACTACGTGGCGCTCCTCGGCTGGGCGCCCGGCGGGGAGCAGGAGATCTTCTCCATCCGCGAGCTGGCGGAGGCTTTCGACATCTCCCGCATCTCCCGTTCACCCGCGATCTTCGACAAGGAGAAGCTTACGTATTTCAACGCCGAGTACATCAAGGCCATGCCGCCCGAGGCCTTCGCGCGCGTCGCGGAGCCCTGGATCCGCAAAGCCGTAAAGAACGAGGCGTACAGCGCAGCCGAGATCGCCGCGCTGCTGCAGCAGCGCACCGAGAAGCTCTCGGACATCCCGGAGAAGCTGGATTTCTTCGACGAACTGCCGGAGTACTCCACCGAGCTCTATATCCACAAGAAATCCAAATGCGACGAAGCGGCCGCGCTGGACATGCTCAAAAAGATGCTGCCGCGCCTCGCTGCCCTGCCGGAGTGGACCGAAGACGCGATCCGGAACTGCATGACGGGCGCCGCGGAGGAGTTCGGGTGCAAAAACGCGCTGGTGATGTGGCCTGTCCGCATCGCGGCGTCCGGCCGCGCAGTCACGCCGGGCGGCGCCGTGGAGATCTGCCATATCCTCGGCCGGGAGGAGACGCTGCGCCGCCTGGAGACCGGTATCGCCCTGCTGGAGGGCTGACACGCCCGACGGAATTGGGAAAACTTGACAATGCCGGGAAAACAGAGTAATATCTACTTTGTATAGGCATATAAAGGAAAACCTGTGCCTTACGTATCGATTTAAAGGGGGTCTTTTTGTGGCCATCATTCCTGAGATCACATGCCGCCGCTGCGGGAGCAAGTACTCCGCGCTCCGGGGGAGCTGCCCGAAATGCGGCGCTCCGAAGGTGACGCAGTCCAGCCGCGTCCCCACGGCAACGACTTCCGCGCCGCGGGAGGGTACGGACGGAGGAGCCGCCCCCTCGGCCATGAATCTTCGCTGGCAGGTCATCTTCGCCGCGGTGCTTATCCTCGCGGTGATCCTCGCGGTGCTCGTGCTTGTGCTTACGAGCAAGAGCGGCCGCTCCACCGGGCCTTCCATCGGCACCGCGACCGCGTCCAGCCAGGGTACGGCGGTGTATATGTCCGCCGATCTGCCCACGCCCAGCCCCTCGCCGGCGCCCACGCCGGTCGCCACGCCCGCTCCCGCCATCGAGAGCATGGCGATCTCGTTCCTGAACAACCCCGTGAAGTCCGACCTCACGCTCAGCAACCCCGGCGAACTGGAGATCGACCTTGACCTGAACGTTTACCCGCCGCAGGACGATCCGGACGTGTACTGGTGGAGCACCAACGAAAAGATCCTCACCGTAGACGAGCGGGGCGTGGTGAAGGTGGTCGGCGCGAGCCCGAACTACACCACCCATGCCACCATCGTGGCGGAGTGCGGCGGCGCGCAGGTGTACGTCACGGTGTACGTTCCCTCGTTCCAGTCGGCGTATCTGACCGAGAACCTGTTCGATGAGAACACCTACGCCTCCGACAACCTGGAGTGGGATACCATCATCTACGCTACGCCCACCCCGAAGGCCGGATAAAAAATCCCCTGTCCGGTCGGCAGAAAAGTGATTGACAAGGGGCATTATCCTGTGTATAATGCCCCTTGCTTTTGAGGACGATTAGCTCAGCTGGTATGAGCATCCGCTTGACGTGCGGAGGGTCACAGGTTCGAGTCCTGTATCGTCCACCAGAAAAAACGACGTGCCACGGCACGTCGTTTTTTCAACGAGATCCACCCTTGCGGGTGGGTGAGATCGCCTCCGGCGGTGAAATCTGCTTTGCAGGTGATATCCGCCTCGACGGCGGGTGGGTGGATCTCATTTCACCGTGAACGCAGCGAACGATTTCACCTGAGGACGCAGTCCGAAGATCTCACATCCCGCGCAGCGGGATATTTCACTGTGACCATGATTCCCCGCACATAACGATAACAGAGCGCAAACCGATACAGCAAAGGAGGCTTACGCCATGCCGAACTGGCTAAACGACGCAGTATTTTATGAGATCTACCCGCAGTCCTTCCGCGATACCAACGGCGACGGGATCGGCGATCTGAACGGGATCATCGAAAAACTGGATTATATCCGGGATCTCGGCTGCAACGCGCTGTGGATCAACCCCTGTTTCGATTCACCGTTCAAGGACGCAGGCTACGACGTGCGCGATTACTGCCGCGTCGCCCCCCGCTACGGAACGAACGAGGACCTGATCCGGCTGTTCGCGCAGGCGCATGAAAAAGGGATCCGCGTACTTCTGGACCTGGTGCCGGGGCATACCTCGGAGGAACATCCCTGGTTCCTGGAAAGTGCGAAGCCGGAACCGAACGAGTTCTCCGGGCGCTATATCTGGACGGACTTCTGGATCGGCGGCATGGCGGGCCATCCGTACATTGCAGGCGAAACACCGCGAAGCGGCGCCTATATGCTGAACTTCTTCAAGTGCCAGCCGGCGCTGAACTACGGATGGCGGGAACCGAAGGAACCGTGGCAGTGCGGTGTGGACCATCCGGACGCGCTCGCGACCCGGGAAGCGATGCGGGACGTGATACGCTTCTGGCTCGACCGCGGCTGCGACGGATTCCGCGTGGACATGGCGGATTCCCTGGTAAAGGAAGATGACGCAAACAAATCCTGCACCGCGGCTATCTGGCGCGGGATCCGGGAAATGCTCGACCGCGACTATCCCGAGGCGGCGCTGGTCTCGGAGTGGAGCAACCCTGTGCTTGCCCTGAACGGCGCGGGCTTCCATGCCGATTTCTACCTGGACCACCGGGGCAACGGGTACCACAGCCTCCTCCGGGAGACAGACGACGGCACGGATCGCAGCTACTTCAAAAAAGACGCCGACAGCGACATCCTGCGCTTCCTTGACGATTACCTTCCGAAGTATGAGGCAACGAAAGAAGCCGGCGCGATCAGCTTTATCACCTGCAACCACGATACGCCGCGGCTCGCGCCCCGGCTGAACGAACGCGAACGGCAGCTCGCGTACGCAACGCTGTTCACCCTGCCCGGCGTGCCGTTCCTGTATTACGGCGACGAGATCGGCATGCGCTATCAGGCGGGCCTGCCCACCAAAGAGGGCGGATACACCAGGACCGGCAGCCGCACGCCCATGCAGTGGGACCGGAGCCGGAACATGGGCTTTTCCGGCGCGCCGGAGGAGTTCCTGTACCTGCCGGTGGACCACAGCCCCGACGCGCCCTGCGTTTCGGACGCACAGGGGAAGGAAGGTTTGTATGAGACCGTGCGGTCCGTGCTGGCTGTCCGCCATGCGGAGCCGGACCTGAAGGCGAACGGTCCTTTCGAGGTCCTGCATGCGAAACGGGGCGACCCGCTCTTCGTTTACCGGCGCGGCAGCCGCATCGCGGCCGTCAACCCTTCCGGCCACAGCCGCAGCGCGCAGATCGGCTGCCTGCCCGAGGGCGCCGCCGCGCTCCTTCAGATCGGCGATGCTTCCGTCGAAGGAGGCCGGCTGACCCTCGCGCCGCAGTCCTTCGTGCTCCTGTGATCGTTTTGTGCCGGAAACGGGCCGCCGGCTCCATCCTTTCGCGGCTCATCATTGAAATGCTCCCGGTTTCATGGTATGATCGTGCAAACCGGAGGCATTCGTACACGGGCGGCGCTTTCGGCGCCGCCCGTTCGCTTTATACCGAAAGGAGGGACAGCCATGAGGATCGTGATCGCGGGCGCGGGAAAAGTGGGCCACACCGTGGCGGAGCAGCTCACAGCGGAAGGGCACGACGTGGTGATCATCGACCAGAACCGCACGCGGCTGGAAGAGGTCATGAACTCCATGGACGTGATCGGCTACTGCGGGAGCGCGACCAATCTGAGCGTCATGGAAGAGGCGTCTGCCGGGACCGCGGACGTGTTCCTTGCCGTCACGACCGGGGACGAGGTCAACCTCCTGGGCTGTGTGTTTGCCCGCAAGATGGGCGCAGGGCACACCATGGCGCGTATCCGCAATCCGGAATACATGGACAGCGTCCACGTGATGCGGGAACTCACGGAACTCTCCCTGGCGCTCAACCCCGACCAGGTCGCGGCGGAGGAGATCTCCCGCGTCCTACAGTTCCCCACGGCGGCCCGGGTGGAGAGTTTTCCCGACTGCGGCTTTGAGCTCATCACCTTCCGCCTGCCGGGCGAGAGCCGGCTGTGCGGTCTGTCGCTGCGGGAGATGGACCGGAAGATCAGCGACCGCGTGCTGATCTGCGCCGTGGAGCGCGGCGGCGAGGTGCTCATTCCCCGGGGCGAGTTCATCCTGCAGGGAGGAGATACGGTCACGATCACCGGCACGCAGAACAACCTGCGCCGCTTTTTCTCCTCCGCGGGCACGTACCGCCGCCCGGTGAAACGGGTGACCATCGTGGGTGGCAGCCGGATCGCCGTGTATCTTACGATGCTGCTGGAAAAGACCGGCATCCACGTGGCCATCATCGAGAACGATAAGGAGCGCTGCCGCTATCTGGCGGAGATCCTCCCCAAGGCGGACATCGTCAACGGAGACGGGACCAATACCACCGCTCTGCAGGAGATGGGCCTTGCGAACACGGACGGCTTCGTCACGCTTACGAACATGGACGAGAACAACATCATCATGGGGATGTACGCCCGCCGCGCCGGCGTGGAAAAGGTCATCACCAAGGTGAACAACGCCCGCCTCGGCGAACTGATGGACGACGACCTCCGGGAGGCTATCGTTTCTCCCAAGGAACTGGTGGCGGAAAAGATCGTGGGCTACGTCCGCGCGCTGAGCAACACCGGGGACGACAGCACCATGGAATCCCTGTGCTATCTGGGGGCGGAAGGGCTGGTAGCTGCGGAATTCGCCGTGGGGGCCGGATTCCGGGGCTGCGGCCAGAAGCTGAAGGACATGGCGGTCCGGAAAGACGTGATCATTGCCTGTGTGGAACGGAACGGACGCGGCGCGATCCCGGACGGGCAGACGACCGTCATCCCCGGGGACCGGGTAATCGTGGTCACCACCAACCGGGCGATCCGCGCGCTGGACGAGATCCTTTCAACGGAGAGACCGGCATGAATACGCGCTTCGTCACAAACGTCCTGGGAAAGGTGCTGTGCATAGAGGCGGCGCTCATGCTGCTCCCGCTCCTGTGTGCGGCGCTCGCCCGGGAACCGCTCAAGCCGTTTTTGATCCCCATCGCCCTGCTCCTGGCGATCGGAGCGGCGCTGTGGCGCTTCCAACCTGCCGCCGGGGACGTCTTCGCCGGGGAAGGACTGTTCTGCGCGGGCATTTCCTGGGTGCTCATGTCGCTGTTCGGGGCGATGCCCTTCGTGCTCTCCGGAGACGTCCCGCACGTCGTCGACGCGCTGTTTGAAACCGTGTCCGGCTTCACTACCACCGGCGCGAGCATCCTTTCCGAGGTGGAGGGCATGAGCCGCGGCTGCATGTTCTGGCGGCTGTTCACCCACTGGGTGGGCGGCATGGGCGTGCTGGTGTTCATCATGGCGGTGCTCCCTACGTCCGGGAAATACATGCACGTCATGCGCGCGGAGGTCCCGGGTCCCACGGTGGGCAAACTGATGCCGAGGATCCGGGCTACGGCACGCATCCTGTACGGCATCTACATCGCCCTCACGGCGCTGGAAACGGTGCTGCTCCTGCTGGGCGGCATGAGCTTTTACGAGGCGCTCCTGCACGCATTCGCCACCGCCGGGACGGGCGGCTTCTCCACCCGCAACGCCAGCGTAGGCGCATTCGGCAGCGTGTACATCGAAGTCGTCATCGCCACGTTCATGATGCTTTTCGGCGTGAACTTCAACGTGTTTTACCTGCTCCTGCTCCGCCGGTTCCGGTCGGTGTGGAAGAGCGAGGAGCTGCGGATCTATCTCGCGGTGATCGCCGCGGCGGTCCTGGTGATCGCCTGGAACATCGCCTCCCAGGTGGGAGGCTTCGTACAGGGCCTGCGCTACGCGTATTTCCAGGTGACCACCATCGTAAGCACCACGGGTTTTTCCACGACGAACTACGACCTGTGGCCCGAACTCTCGCGCTGGGTGCTGTTCCTGCTGATGTTTGTGGGAGGCTGCGCGGGCTCCACGGCCGGCGGTATGAAACTCACGCGCATCGTGATCCTGCTGAAGGCCGTTGCCCACGACCTGAAGCGGCAGCTGTTCCCGGCGCGGGTGAAGCGGGTCTGGTTCGAGTCCCGGCCGGTGGAGGTGACCACGGTAACCGGCATCCACGCGTTTTCCGCGGCCTACATCTCCATCTTCCTGCTCTCCGGGCTGGTGCTCTCGCTGGACGGATTCGATTTCACCACTACGCTCTCCGCGTCTCTCGCCTGCCTGTCCAACGTCGGCCCCGGGTTCTCCCTGGTAGGACCCGCGGCGAACTACGCCATGTTCTCACCGCTGTCCAAGATCGTGCTCCTGCTGGAGATGCTCCTGGGCCGTTTGGAGATCTTCCCCATCCTGTTTTTGTTCACGCCCGGCGCGTGGAAGTTCCGGAGAAAGGAATGACTGCGCTCGCCGCGGCCCTCGGTTGACTTGCCGGGGGATAGGGAGTAAAATGCACGTATAAAAATCCAAGGTTTCCGAGGTGTTGCCGAATGGCAAAGCTGTACTTCAAATACGGCGCAATGGGATCAAGCAAAACGGCCCAGGCGCTGATCACGAAATTCAATTACGAGGAGCGCGGCATGAGCGTGTGGCTCATCAAGCCCGCTACGGACGACCGCGACGGCACCCGCGTGATCCGCTCCCGTATCGGCCTGTCCGCCGAAGGGGACGCGATCCGCGCCGAAGACGATATCACGAAACTCTACCGCGAGCGCGGCCGGCACGACGTGATCATCGCCGACGAATGCCAGTTCTTCACACCGGCGCAGATCCAGCAGCTGAGGGACCTGGTGGACGAGGAGAACGTCCCGGTGCTCTGCTTCGGCCTGCGCACAGACTTCCAGACCAAGCTGTTCCCGGGGTCCCGGCGGCTGTTCGAACTGGCGGACTCCATCACCGAGATCAAGACCATCTGCGAGTGCGGCGCGAAAGCCATCGTCAACGCCCGCATCGGCCCCGACGGTACGGTCGTCACCGAGGGCGCACAGGTGATGCTCGGCGGGAACGACTCATATCTGGCGATGTGCTATTCCTGCTACCGCCGGCGGATCGCCCGGGAACGGAGCGAACGCGGGCAGACAAAGCTTCCGCTGTAATATGTAAAGGAGGGACCGACCATGTCCGGACACTGCCCCACAGCCCATAACCAGGCCCTGCCCGGGGACCTTGCGCCTACCGTGCTCATGCCCGGCGACCCGCTGCGCAGTAAATTCATTGCGGAGACTTATCTGGAAGACCGGAAACTCGTGAACAACGTCCGCGGCGTCCAGGGCTATACGGGCGTCTATAAGGGAAAACCCGTGAGCGTGATGGCCAGCGGCATGGGCATGCCGTCCATCGGCATCTACAGCTACGAGCTGTTCCATTTCTACGGCGTGGAGAACATCATGCGCGTCGGCTCCGCCGGGGCGATGAACGCCAAACTCAAAGTCCGGGACATCGTGCTGGGCCAGGGCGCCTGCACGAACTCGTCCTACGGCGAGCAGTTCGGCCTGCGCGGCCACTACGCCCCCATCGCGGACTACACCCTGCTCCGCACCGCCGCGGACGTCGCGGAGGAGATGGGTCTGCCCTACCACGTGGGGAACCTCTTCTCGTCCGACACGTTCTACGACGACGATCCGCAGGCCTCCGCCCCCTGGATGAAGATGGGCGTGCTGGCCATCGAGATGGAGGCAGCCGCGCTGTATATGAACGCCGCCAGGGCCGGGAAGCGGGCGCTTTCCATCTGCACCATCTCCGACCATCTCCTCACCGGGGAGGTCACTACCGCGGAGGAGCGGCAGAACTCCTTCGGGCAGATGATGGAACTGGCGCTCGAGACGGCGATCCGTCTTTGACAAAAAGGGCGCGCGGCTCTTGAAACCGGGACGGACGCGTGCTATAGTATTCGGGCTGGATCCTTTTATGAAACGAGTAAAAGGATAATTATAAGGAGGAAAATACAAATGAAGAAAACTATCGCGATCCTTCTGGCGCTGACGATGGTGTTCGCGCTGGCTGCCTGCGGTTCTTCCGCTCCTGCCGCCGCGCCCGCCGCCGAAGCTGCCCCCGCTGCCGAGGCCGCTCCTGCCGCCGAGGCTGCCCCTGCCGCCGAGGCTGCTCCCGCTGCTGAGGCTGCCCCCGCTGCCGAGGCTGCGCCTGCCGCGCTCGACCCCGATGACATCGACGACAACATGACCGCCGCCGACGGTGTGTATGAGCTCGCCTTTGTCACCGACGTGGGCCAGCTGAAGGACAAGTCCTTCAACCAGGGCACCTGGAACGGCGTGAAGGCTTATGCCTATGCCAACGGACTGACCTACAAGTACTATCAGCCTGCCAACGGCGACCAGGCTACCGACGACGACCGCTTCGACGCCATGAAGGCTGCCTGCGACGCGGGCGCCAAGGTGGTCGTGTGCGCCGGCTTCATGCAGGCCACCGCTCTTGAGCAGGCCGCCAAGGCCTACCCCGACGTCAAGTTCGTCTTCATCGACGGCTGGCCTCTCGGACTGGAGAACGTTGCCCCCATCGCGTTCAAGGAAGAGCAGAGCGGCTACTTTGCCGGCTATGCGGTCGTCATGGAAGGCTTCACCAAGCTCGGCTTCTGCGGCGGCGGCGGCGGCACCAACCCGGCCTGCTGCCGGTACGGCTACGGCTTCGTCCAGGGCGCCAACGCGGCTGCTGCCGCCAAGGGCGTGGACGTGACCATCAACTACTCCTGGCAGTACGGCGCTTCCTTCTCTGCCTCCCCCGAACTGCAGACC
>JAEEGL015808158.1_pt1 | contig 12344 bp, 13 predicted proteins | sample 9134231 | NCBI WGS metagenome assembly JAEEGL01 (sample SAMN16246548, study PRJNA631951) | gut metagenome | biome: gut microbiome; feature: rumen; material: fiber-attached | host: Bos | place: Iran: Karaj | collected 2018-10 | reverse complement strand
TTTATGTTTTTGACTCAAAGCTTACCGAATTGGGCTCATTTGAAGTCAAAGGCGCCCGGGCCCTCCTTGATTTCTACAATGAAGAAAACGGAATTTACGTTTTCAGGAATGATCCCGACGATAACACAACAGTGTTCAGGGCGTACGATATAAAGTCCGGAGAATTAAGAACGCTTGATAAAATCAGCTCTTCTTTTGGAAAAAGCACTGCTTGGGGTCTGATCAACGAAAAAAGCCTGCTCTGCACCGATGGTACATCACAGGCATATACGATAGATATTTACACCGGTGAGAAAACAGCGACCGAATTCCCTTGCGGGGTAAATGACGACACCTATAACCGTAACCGGATCGTAACCGAACTCAACGGCAAGAGGTACATCTCCGGTGCATGTGCATGGATCTTTGAACCTCCGATGTACTACGACAAGAACGTTCCCGGTGTGCTGTATATCTATAATATCGACGGAAAGCCCGCAGTAAAGGTTGAGATCAGCAATCCGCTTGAGGCTATAACACTCATTCCCGATTGGAAAAACAACATCCTGATAACATGTGACTATTCGTATCCGGGCGGGGATCTTAACACAGTTCCCTCCTACAGACTGCGTTCCTACTCGATGGAAACCGGCAAGCTGCTTGCAGAAGGTCCGAGCTTTGAAACCCCGGTAGATACCGAAAAATATGAGCTTGATCCCGAAAAAGGAGACTTGTACTTATACGGCAATCTTAAGTGGGAGTACATGAAATAAACAGATAGCAATATAGAAACAAGCGCCTCTCCGGCGAACCGGTGAGGCGCTTTTGACTTCCCATACTTTCATTTAAACTGCTTTGCGAACTGTGCCGCTGCCTTAAGGTCTTCCTCGTTGGGCCTGCCCTTGTGGATTCCCTTGAATTCGCCTCTGCAGTGGAATTCCCTTGTATCCATTGCGATGCCCTTCTTGTCCGCAACCGCCTTGACCTTCTTGAAGGTCGAGTTGAGCATGGCCGCCGAGCCGAAGTTCACTATCTTTCCGATCTTTTTGCTGTCAAGGGACTCGACGAAGTTTCTGACCTCGGGGTCTATTGAAAACGCATAGTATGAATTTCCGAGGAAGAGCAGGTCAACTGCCTCGTTTACAGGCTCACTCAAAGGCAGTGCCTCAACACCGAGCTCTTTTGCGACAGCTTCCGCAAGTTTCTTTGTGTTACCGGTTTTTGTGTAGTATCTTACTGCGTAGGTCATAATGATTCTCCTTTATATTTATTTGGCCGTTTAAGCCCATTTTGTGTATTTTCACTGTTTTTTTCCGGATGCTGCGCGTCTTATGAGATCTGCGATAAAGAGATAAATATATCCTATCACCAGCAGAAAGACAAGAAGCATGAGTATCCACCAGACAGTTCCCATGTAAGGCAGCCCTCCTGTGAACCCGAAAGCTCCGGCGGGGCTTCCCCAGTTAAGGAAGAAATACGGGTAATATACTCCCTCGTAGAACTCCCATTTGAGGACATAGCCGATCCCCGCATATATTGCGTACAGGATGGGCGGTATTATCACAAACAGTGTATTTATGCGCCTAATCTCGAAGGCCGTGCTCACAACGAAGAAATCCGCGACCGCAGCAAGCGGTACGATAAGGTGCGTGAGCGTATTCGGCACCGTCCAGGCATGGGAACCCATCGTCGGTGCAAGGACAAAACCGAACACAACACCCGTAAGCGTTATGGCGATCGTCCCGACATACTTGACCACCGGCCAGACCCTACCGGCAGAACGCGCCGTAAACATCATTATACAGCCCGCGATGCAGATAAGCGCTATCGCGATGTTAGACTGTATCGTAAAATACATGAACACCCTTCTGCCGCCCATAAACGACTTGCTTCCCGCAACGGCGCTCATTATGGTGCCTGTGACGGCAGACACTGCCACTATACATTTCAAAACGAAACTGATCAGCTTTTGTGCTTTAGACAGACCTTTCACTGTGCTACCTCCGTTTTCTGTCTTATTCCTTCAGGAAAAGATAAAGGATCCTGTAAAGCTCCTTTGCGTCCTTTTCACTAAGATTATTGTTGCTGCAGGCGATCTTCATGGGGATATCCTTGCAGGCTTCCTTAAGACGTTCACCCTCCGGAGTTATGCCTATGATGGTGATCCTCTCATCTTCCTTCGATCGTTCCCTTGTTACGTAACCTGCCTTTTCAAGCCTTTTTAAGAGCGGTGTAAGTGTTCCCGCGTCAAGGTAAAGTGCCTCGCCAAGCTGCCCAACACTCACCTTTTCCTTTTCCCACAGCACCATCATCACGATGTATTGTGTGTAGGTGAGGCCCAGCGGCTTTAGGAACGGCGTGTAGCTGCCCGTGATCTTTCTCTCGCACGCGTAGAGCGGAAAACATATCTGATTTTTCAACAACAATTGTTCGTATTCCTGTGCCATATTTCCTCCGTTACCCTATACCTATTCCCTCTTAAATATTATATAAAAATATCAGTCCGAAGACAACATGATCTGTTCAACATCTGCCCGTCTTTCATACAGCGTGCAGCCTCCCGGGTGATCCTCCAGCAGGTATCCGCCATCCCTGAGTTTCCTGAAAAGCCTTGAATTCATGACCTCTTTAAGGGATGTATCCCGCACGTTGATGTCCGAATACGGTGAGAACGGACAGGGTTCAGCTCCGCCGTGGGAATTGATGTGGAAGAAGCCTCTTCCTGCGGCAACACAGCCGCCTGAGCTCTTTTCATCGCCCGGGAATGAGATAAATACCATTTCTTCGTGGGTTTTGCGCAGGCGGGCGATCTCGTTTTTAAGATATTCACGCTCCGCGTCTCCCGGCGCAAGTTCCTTTGAATCCTCAGTAACAGGAACAAATTCAACAAATATCACCGCTTTGCAGCCTCTTTCGGAAAGGCTGTTGATGAAAGACTCAGAGGAAACCTCTTTAAGGTTCTCTGTCGTGACCGTCACCGAAGCGCCAAAGATAAGACCCCTTTCCTTAAGCTCCTCCATTCCGGTGATGAGCTTGTCGTAAACACCGTCACCGCGCCTTGCATCCGTCACTTCACGCTCGCCCTCGATACTGAGTATCGGGATCAGGTTGCGTGACTTGTCAAAAAGCTCGAGATAGTTTTTATTCAGGTAAGTACCGTTCGTAAAGATCGGGAACAGGATGTTTTGCTTTTTTGCGGCAGACTTAATGACATCCGGACGAAGCATCGGTTCCCCGCCCGCAAGCAGGATAAAGCTTACTCCGAGTTCGTCGGCCTCATCAAAGACTTTGCCCCATTCCTCGCCGGTAAGCTGTTTTACGGGTTCCTCGTCGGTCGTAGCATGGTTGCACCTCGAATAGCAGCCCGCACAGTGCAGATTGCAGCTGCTGGTTATGCTTGCGATCAAAAACGGGGGAATATGTTCCCCGGCTTCCTCGGCCTTGCGCCTCTTCTTTGAAGCAGCCCTGCTCGCAAGCGCAAATCCGGCCATAAACATGCTTTCTTTCGGGTTCTTTAAGGTAGCCCGAACCGCTTCGGAAACTACGCGTTCCACACCGCGCGTCATATATGACTGAATATCGAAATTGTCTTCCATAGTCGACTCCTTTCCGGTCATGGGAATTATCTTTTGTCATATTATATTGCACGCAATATATTTTGTCAAGAGTTTTTTGGACCGTCGGATCCTGCAAGAACACAAGCAATCGAGGCTGACTCCTACTCGATTCGACGGGCCATCTCGCGTACATAGTCCGCTCGATGACCGTTCACTCAGCCCTCAGTTTGCAAGCAAGCTTGCACTGAGGGCATTCGCTTATCGCATCAAAAAAGCGCCCCACCTAAACCGGTGGAGCGCTTGTGCGTTTAGCATAATAAATTATAGGTCAAATTCTTTGTAAAGCCGCTCTCTTTCTGCCTTATCGGAAGTGGCTTTAGCGATATCATCGTAACGGCGAGCCTCGATAAGCTTTTGGATCAGCGCAGAAAGGCGGGCTTCGCCTTCGGTTTTGCCTTCCGCCTTGCCTTCAGCCTTGCCTTCAGCTCTTGCTTCCGTCACATAGCGTTCCATTACTTCACACATAGCACTAAGTCCTCCTTCCGTGGTTTTAAGCCGTTGAACCTCAGCTGTGGTTTCCGGGAACTGTTCATCGTTAAGTTCCTTTTTGGTAAAGCAACTCATAAGATCTGCAATCCTTGAGCCATCATTTACAGCTGTGTTTACAAACACCTCATTAAAGCCGTCATCAAATAATGCTCCCGTTTCTCTAAGCCGTTTTTCAACATGGTAGATGGTCTTGCCACCCTTAAATATATCGGTCTCCGATATATAAACGATAAGCACATTTGTCACATCTTTGAACCTGATCCCCGGTTCCGATTCTTTAACAGTAATCATCGAACCGTTGTATCTAGCCCTTCGGGCATGGTCATCTTTGTTGGAGCGCTGAACTTCTATGTTACACTTGGTTCCGTTGCCAAGCGTACAAAGCGCATCCAGTCTGACCGAACGGCCATAAATGTTGTGCTCGTCGCCCTGCGTGACGACCTCCAAAACTTCCAGACCATCATCCTCAAGAATTACACGCAGTATTTCCTGCACTGCCTTCTTGTTTGCCGCAAATGCCTCAAAGAACACATCATCTATGAGACGCAGGTTCATAATGTCGGCAATCTTCTCTTCATAAGTTCTCAAATACGCAATCTCCTTGATAATATACTTTTCGAGAGATCCGCAGCCTCATTATACATTGTATGCCGGGCAGTGTCAAATTATTTGGGATTTGAGCTCTAACGTTTAGATGCAAAAGCGGCAGACGGATCTGCCAATGATTATATAGTTTTCCAGATAATGTGTCAAGGAGAATATGACAAAGATGTATTTTATTGTTTTATTGTGCCGAGTATAAAGAATTAAGCGCCCCACCGGCGAAACGGCGGGGCGCTTGTGCGTTTAGCATAATAAATTATAGGTCAAATTCTTTGTAAAGCCGCTCTCTTTCTGTTTTGTCGGAGGTGGCTTTGGCGATATCATCATAACGGCGAGCCTCGATAAGTTTTTGGATCAGCGCAGAAAGGCGGGCTTCGCCTTCCGCTCTTGCTTCCGTCACATAGCGTTCCATTACTTCACACATAGCACTAAGTCCTCCTTCCGTGGTTTTAAGCCTTAAAATGATCCGTAGATCATTATACAGCATTACAAATAAGGCGTCAAAGGGAACATGGTAATGGTGTATTTAATTGTCTTCTTTATGGCCTGATCGTTACCGAACAGGTATCAGGAACGTCCCAATACAAAGTAAGATATGAATTCTCAAGATGCTTAGGAATTGAAAGGGTCGCTAGTTGCTCGCATCCGAGAAAAAGAGCAGTTGAATCCGGTGAGCCCTGTCCAAGAAAAGACACGCTGTCAGGAATATAGCAACTCGTTATAGTGCTTGACCTAAATGCTCCATCACCTATGGAGGTAAGCCCTTCAGACATAATGATTCTTGATAGCTTACTGCCGGCAAACGCTCCGCTAGAAATCTCACTTACAGTACTGGGTATGGTGAATTCACCGGTCTTTTCCATAGGACAAGACACAATTTGGCCCATATTTTTACTGTAAAGAACACCATCCACCACTGTAAATGCTGTATTGTTAGCATCTACCACGAAACTTGATGCGCCTTCAAGAGTCTGTGTTCCGTATGAAAACCACTCGCCCTGATTAAATACATCAATGAGTGTTATATATCGATTGATATAAACACATCCATTTATAACAGGCAAGGCGTTGAGAGGCATATCTGTTACAGTAGATGATAACGTTAATGCTTTAACTCCCTTAAAAGCATACTGACCGACATACGTTACACCCTCCGGGACAACTACTGACAGTGAAGAACAACCACTGAAAGCTCTATCGTCGATCATTGTTACAGTACTGGGGATCACCAGTTGCGACAACTTAGCACAATCTAAAAATGTACCATACCCTATTTGGGTAATTCCTTCAGGAAGGACTATCTTTATAATATTTTGACATCCCGAGAATTGTATAGAATTCAAAATAGCATTGATATACACTTCCTTCAAGGTTTGACAATTATTAATATGCACCGATGTTACCGGTTTCCCATTATGTTCCGTAGGCACCTGCAATACCGGATCGGTATATGTCCCGATGCCTTCGATCCAATAACTTTCGCCATCATCACTGAGTCTGTAGGCAAGCTCCTGTGGCACAGGAGTCGGACTGTTTGTTGGTGTCGGTGAATTTGTTGGAGTGGGCGTCGGTGTACTCGTATTTGTCGGCGTAGGCGTTCCTGTATTTGTAGGCGTTGGGGAATTAGTCGGCGTCGGCACAGGCGTATTCGTAGGCACCTTAGTAGGTGTCGGAGCCGGTGTGCTCGTAGGTTTTTGTGTTGGTGCAGCCGTATTTGAAGGCTTTACTGTTGGAGTCGGTGTATTTGTTGCTGTAGGCTTTGGAGTAGGTGTACTTGTTGCCGTAGGCTTTGGTGTTGGTGTATTTGTCGTCGTCGGCTTAGGCGTTGGCGTATTCGTAGCCGTAGGCTTTGGCGTTACTCTACTTGTTGGCACCAGTGTCAATGTGTCTGTCGGCACAGGGGTATTCGTAGGCATCTGAGTAGGTGTCAGTGTAGGTTCCTGTGTTGGTGTCTCTGTTGGTTTGTCCGTAGGAGCATTTGTCGGTGTCTGTGTAGGAGCCACCGTTGAACTAGTCCCTGCGCAACCTGCAAGCAAAGCCATACAAAGAACTAACGCAGTGAGTCTGATGTTTTTCATATCATTCCTCCGATAACATCTGGTTTGTGCTTCATTCTCATTCTCGGATTATTATTTCTATGTCGCCATTACCACTATTGTTCGTTACCCGAAGACCGGCTAAAACAAAACTTTTATTTGCAAAGTATGCCGGAATAGATATGCTTTTAAGCGTCTTGCTATACCAAAAGGCTTGTCCGTTGGTGCTCAGATTAGTGCATGAATCCGGAATATATACAGTTTCAAGGATGGTATCGCTGAACGCATAACTGTCAATACCCTCAAGGCCATCGTTAAACGTCACCTCTTTTAGGCTTGTGCATCCTGCAAATGCCTGATAGCCAATGCTTCCGCCAGTGAATACTATACTGGTAAGACCTGTGCAATTCCAAAAAGCTCTCTGACCAACAACTATATTTCCACCTGTTCCAAAAGTAATCTTCTTCAGACCTACACATTCATCAAAAGCTCTTGTTCCAACATAAGCCTCGCTCGGAATATATATTTCCTCCAACGAATAACATCTCCAAAATGCATATTCCTCAATTGTTACACATCCCTCAGGTATATTGATCTTTTTAAGGCCGGTGCAATAGCTAAAAGCTTCGTTATAGATTCCCACTATAGTATCAGGCAGTACAACTTCTTCTATCTCGGGATGATTGTAAAATGCCTTCCAAGCTATGTCAGTTACCTTAGCGCCGTTATATTCTGATGGAATTTTTACTACTGTAATTCCGGCAAGATTATCAAAACCGGATACATACCATGTTTTCCCATCATCATCCGTGTCAAAATATAATTTCGATGCAGGAGTGGGCGTAGGTGTATTTGTTGCCGTCGGTGTAGGTGTATTTGTCGGCGTAGGAGTATTCGTTGCTGTCGGAGTAGGTGTAGGGGGATTCGTCGCCGTCGGACTAGGCGTTGGCGTATTTGTTGCCTTCGGTGTAGGTGTTAATGTGCTCGTAGGCGCTGCCGTATTTGTAGGTTCGGGAGTTGGTGTATCTGATGGCTCCAGAGACGGTGTAGGCGCATCAGTTGGCTCAGGTGTCGGTGTATCAGAAGGGACAGGAGTGTCTGTTGGCGCCTGCGTAGTTGTCATTGTAGGTTCCTGTGTAGGGTTCTCTGTTGGCTTTTCTGTGGGAGTGTTTGTAGGTGCCTGCGTAGTGATGGCAGGTACTGTTTTTCCGCAGCCGTAAAGCATCGGCAACAGGCAAAGCGCCAATACCAGTAATATTGCAAGTTTTTTACTCTTCATTGGTTTTATCCTCCATTGGCGTTGTCCATTTATTTAACAGGTCTACAGTAAGTGAGTTCATTGTTTCAGCGTCGATTCTGTCCACGGTGGCAAAGAACCCATATTGGGGATTTTCCTGCTGTGTGACCTCAAAATAACAGTCCTCTTGATAACTTCTGTCAAAGTATTCAGTGAAAGCGGTTTTTTCAGTGATGTAAAGGATGCAGGTTTGCTTGGTTGCGTTGTTGTAATAAAACATTTCGACACGGGGTTGTCCATTACGAATTGTTATGTCATACGTGCCGCCGTTGAGGTTGGGGTCTTCTGATTTAAGCGTGTATCTTGCTATATATGTCTTGCGTATATCATCTGTTCCTGTTAGATCGTGGTGGTAGCCAAATTCTCCGGGCAATGTTTCGCACCCAATGAACTTCGCATCAGTAAAGCCTCGCTCCTCCAGAAACTCCATCACTTGTTTTTCGGACTGGGCGTATCTCGCGTATTTCATTTCATAGTAGAAGTCAAGGCCAAGGTTGCCTGTTTCTATGTAATTTTCCAGCACTGCGGGAAGGTGGGAAAGGCAAGCGGGTACGGTTTCAGTTTTGGGCGGCTCTTCCAAAAGTATATATTTACATCCATTGGGGGCATTGAAAACCAATGGGTCGTCTGTTGGGGCAAGAAGCGTACCGTCAGGCAGAGAGTAAGTTGAATTCGTGACTGTAACATCAACAGTTGCTCGGTCTAACAGGTATTCTGCATTAGACTCTCGAATCTCCTCTTCTGTCTTCACTATCGTTGCAATAGATGTGGGTGTAGGCTCATTTGTAGGTGTTGCTGCGGGGGTATCAGTAGGTGCCGATGTTGAATCGGTTGCAGTTGTAGGAGTGGTCACTAAACTTGTGGGAGCCTGTGTGGATTCCTCGGTCAAGCTCGTCCCTGCGCAACCTGCAAGCAATGCCAAGCAAATAACCATAGCAATAAATCTGACATGTTTCATGATCATTCCTCCTATAAAACCTTGTCTGAAGGTTCTTTCGTAATTATGTTTTGTTCAAGATCGTTATTCGATTTGTTTGCGTTAAATGCTAAATCCCCGCTATTATTAGCGTATTCCCAGTTCCAATTAATCGGTGTTACATTTGCTACAGAGTTGTTCTGATCCCTATCAGCATGATTCTTTGGTAACAGATCACGGAAGCTTGCGTTTCCTGCGGGACCGTTATCAAACACGCCGCCTTCAACAATATCGTCCTTAAACTTTATGCGGGCTATCAGCATGCCTATAAATGCAATACCACCGACGATCCATTCGGCTGTGTCGCTAAGAGGTAACACTAATGCTAATGCGGAACTGGCCAAGCCAACGCTTAAGCTCATTACGACAATACAAGTGATGACTGAGAGTATGTAATAAGGGATATCCCACGTATACATTATCATTACCAGTACTACACATCCGAAAAGTATAAGTATCCAACCCCACCAAGGCAAACCAATAAACCATCCGAACTTCATACGTAAAAATACAAAGCCCAAAAAAAGCACGATTGAATCAATCATGGATGCGTTAAGTACGGTGTCTATAACAATCATGACTGCAACAATAAGTGCGATAACACAGAGCAGTACAACGGCTGCTGCTATTGCCAAAACTATACTCAACATAATCTTGTTTCTCCTTCTTTTTTGCACATGAAATGATTCGTTCTCATTCCTTCAACGTTTGCCAATAATCATAGTCTATCGATGAAAACATAAATCAATACATCCATGTTATCGATGACAGCTCTCAATATGTTACGGTATATGTTACAATGTGTAACATATATTTTATTATATATTTATAGTTTTTTCAATACTAAAATGTATCTTATAACAAATACTCATCTGGTGTCGGCGCGACACTTTCCATGAACTCAGGCGGTGACTATATGACTGATGAACCTTTGATCATCCTCAAAAAAGGGGAAGACGGAACCAAAACATTTTCTATACGCATAAAACAAGAAATAGTGGATAAGATAGATTTAATATCACAGGAAACAAATCGCAGCAGAAATGAGCTGATCTCCATACTTCTGTCATATGCGCTCAAACATTGTAAGATCGAATAAAAAACAAGCATAAGCCTGACGTCTTGTCGTGCTTATGCTTGTCTTTTATTTATACCCGCGGCCTCACCCAAAGATCTGCCCCGGGAGTTTAAGCTTCTCCTTTGGCGGAAAAGCCTTGTCAAACTCGTCTACATCTTCGTCCTTCACATAATACCCTTGCGGGGTTTGATAAACCCCGGTCACATCGCTAAGATACCCCGGTTTCAGCTCCTTGCAGAGGAAGAAGGATGCGTCAGCATCTTCCGGCAGGTCATGGTACCGGATGCCGAACTTGCTCGCATGATCGAAGCCGCTCTTCCCGTAGCATCTTCCCCGCAGACTGCCTTAATTGCGGGCTTCGCCTGCCTCTTTTCCCTCATTCTCAGGTCCGCGCACCCTGCTCAGATATATGCAGTAGGCGATCGCAACTACGATGGTCGATCCTATGTAGATCCAGTCAATAAGCTCGTTGTCCGCCCCGAACAGTGACAGCGCGTCGATTAGGGAGTGGGCTATGATGCACGGGATGATGCTGCCGCTCTTGTAGCAGACCATCGTCAGGATGAAACCCCAGCTGATGGCGAAAATGGCCTGCATCACCGTCTCAAAGCCGGCCTGCCCGGTGAACAGGTTCACGATGTGTCCGATCCCGAAGGTGACGGCGGAAATCACTATCGCAACGACCGCCTTATCCTCCTTAAGCATGGCGCGGAACAGGAAACCCCTGAAGAGCATCTCCTCCACAAAGCCAACAAGGATCATGGAAAGTACCGCATACACAAGGTTTACGCCCTGATACGACGGCGCGAAGCCGTCCCAGATGTTGCCTGTGACAAGGATCCACATAGGGATAAAGAACAGACACCTTTTCATGTTCTTTGGCCATCCTTCGAGGCCGTACTTTGCCTCAAGCCGGTTCGCCTTGACGAATGCGACGATCCCGGCCGCAAAGGCGATCAGGGCTATCAGCATGTAAATGCTGTCGTCGCCGAAGTTTCCTCTGATGGTGCCCAAAACGACGCAGTAAGCGACGATCCAAAGCACCGCGAACAATATTTCCTTCTTTTCATACAGTTTACGCATATTTTCCTCCATACTGCACCGGTAATTAGCAGTTAATGATTCTATTTGTTCGAGGATCACGCACTGCCGATCCTCCATGTCCGGCAGTGTATTTCGCACTATTTTCTTTTTTACGCTGCGATCATCCGACGATCGGGCGTTTCTTCACCTTCCGCGCTGCTATCATTCCAAAGAAAACGGTCTCAAGCATCTTCCTGCACTGTGCCTCATCATATTCCATGGAATTGTTCGCAAGCAGGCTTGCCATGCCGTGTGCCACGCAGAAAAAGGTCAGGAACATCTCCTTTGCCTGCTCTGCGCCCACTTTCAGGCCTGCCGCCATGATCCCCAGGATTTCTGACAGTCCGGGATCGGACATAAGCGCAGAAACGTCCTTCCCGCCAAACTTGTCGGTCTGGAACAGAAAACGGAACAGATTCTTTTCGTCCCGGCCAAATCGAACGTAGTTCAGCCCCAGCGCCAGCATCGGGTTTTCATCCGTTTCCTTTGGCATGATATATTCCGTGTGATACTTGTCCGCGATCTCGTAAGCCGCTTCCCGGATCTCATCCACGGTTTTGAAGCTGTACAGCACAGGCTGGGTCGAGCATCCCAGATGCTCCGAGATCGTTCTGGCATTCAGGTTTTCGTGACCCCTCGCCCTGACCACCTCAAAGGAGGCATTTGCGACCATTTCTTTTGTAACTTTCACTTTCGGGGGCATTTTTCTCTTCTCCTTTTCCGGCACCGATCGGCCGTTTGACGCGCGCTAGTTTATACTTTGGCAGCGTTTATTACTACTCGGGATCGATCAATACATTAAATCTAAGCAACTAATAATTGTCGTTATATAACTATGATTATATATAGTTTTTTGTCTTTGTCAAGCACTTTTAAATATAAATAGAGCCTTACCTGTGAACCGGCAAGGCTTAATATGACTCTACTACAGTTTTTTCTTTTTTAAGTCATGCGGGCTCACCAGCGCTACTGGTGATGCTATGACTTGTTTCCCGGTTTTCTCGTTTTAAGTCATGCAGGCTCGCCTGCGCTATTGATTTCACTATGACTTGTTTCCCGGTTTTCTTGTTTTAAGTCATGCGGGCTTGCCTGCGCTATTGATTTCACTATGACTTGTTTCCCGGTTTTCTTGTTTTAAGTCATGCGGGCTTGCCTGCGCTATTGATTTCACTATGACTTGTTTCCC
>JAEEGL014592608.1_pt1 | contig 12344 bp, 8 predicted proteins | sample 9134231 | NCBI WGS metagenome assembly JAEEGL01 (sample SAMN16246548, study PRJNA631951) | gut metagenome | biome: gut microbiome; feature: rumen; material: fiber-attached | host: Bos | place: Iran: Karaj | collected 2018-10 | reverse complement strand
GAAGATCTCGCCCTCCCTGATCGTCATATCAAAATGATCGAGAGCAACGAGCTCCTTGTATCTTTTCACGAGTTTGTCGACTTCTACTGCGTATTCCATGTGAAACCTCCTGATTGTATCGCCCGGCTTTTCGCCGATCCTTGTTTATGGCCGCTTTCTGCGTCCGTGTCTTTTCTTCCGCGCGATCGTTTCCACGCGCTTCTATGACTATGTTATAACGCTTATGCCCCCTCATTTGAAGTTACCCGCATCACAAAAAGGATGTGACAAATGTCACATCCCCTGAAAACGAATGTCTTACCCGTCCGGATCACACAGCCCCGGCGTATCCGGAAGATCTTTTCATTCTTTTTTGTTATTCTTATTTGCCATATAACAATTGACAAAGATAAAAAGCTTTTTCTTATCAAGAAACGGATTTTCGTACATGTGACTATCTCTGATTTGAATATAATAACTGTTTTTCCATTCATGTCTAATCGAACTACATACTGACACTTGCTGCATTGATATATAATTCCATTTCATCATTACCCTTCATCAGACACTAGCGCAGGTTACCAAGCTATCTCGTATACCATTGCCTTTGAAGATTCCAAAGTCTACTGTATTCTCCGCCTTTTTTCAACAATTCATTATGAGTCCCCTCTTCGATAAGCATACCCTTTTTCATAACTATTATTCTATCCGCCAACCTTGCCGCTCCTAATCTGTGAGTTATTATTACAGATGTTGATTCTTTGGAAATATCGGAAAAAATACTGTATAATTTCATTTCCTCAATTGGATCTATTGCAGCTGTTGGTTCATCAAGAAACACATAAGCATGTCTCCTGAATATACCTCTAATAATAGCTATCTTTTGCCATTCTCCTCCAGAAACATCAACCCCATGAAACTCTCTAGACAGAACAGTGTTATATCCTTGCGGAAATCTATCAGACATTGGTTGAAGCCCTATCTTTCCACACAATTCATCAAGTTCATTAAATGAATAGTCTTTATTATAATCGCTGATAATAATATTGTCCAAAAGTGTAATGCTATATTTTTCATGATTTTGAAAAATAGCAGAGATATTGTCAAAAATTATACGCTTAGATATATTTTCATTTCCATAATAGACATCGCCCTCTATTGGTTCAATTATCCCCATCATAATCTTGGCAAGTGTAGATTTCCCGGATCCGTTCTCGCCGACCACTGCCACAGTTTCACCCTCTTTTATTTTTACGGAAATGTTTTTTAGGGCATCCTCCTCTGTATACGGATATCTAAACGTAACATTTTTTAATAATATGTCCCCAAATACGTTAGAAACAGTATTATTGCTTGGCGGATCAGAAGTTATCAAGTCATAGTAATTACATATAGACCCAAATTGCGTGGATATATATCCTATTTTGTTATATACTAAATCTTCCGTCATGGTAAAGACAGTACCAATATTAGCCGTAATGGCAATAAAAGTACCAACGGACAGCTCTCCTTTTAAAAGCATCATTAACATCATCAGCAATATCCCGCAGTAAAATACTGATATAACAGTCTTCAAGACACTGTCAATACGACAGATTTTTATATCCGTACGATAATTCTTATCAAGTATTCTGTTTAACGTGTCCTTATACTTCATATAAAAAAACGAAACGGTACCATAAAGCCTCGTTTCTTTAAAATATGACCTTGAAGCGATGCAGTCACCAAAATGGTTCTTCATTCTTCTTATCGGAGCCACCTCATCCTCGAGTCGTGTATACAGCCGAATGTGTACAATATGGCTGACAACAACCGGAATAAAAATTAGCCATAACCCCACTGTAATCAATATATTTATTTTTGAAAGTATCACAGAAACAAACAGTAAGTAAGGCAGATGGAAGAAACAAAGCTGTCTGACCGTGTAATAAAGACCAACAGTATTATATCGACCTTCTTCTGCCTTATTCAGTCTGTCAAGGAATTGTGTGTCTTCGAAAGAAATGTATGGATATGCGGCTATCTTATCCTGAAGTTTTCCCCGAAGTCTTATCCTTAATCCTGAGTTAATTATTTGCGGGAAAGCCTCACATATACTTCCTATTATGTAACTTACAACACATACAGATAAAAACAACAAAAGACCGTATATCACCCTTTGTTTGTCTGCAGCACCCCGAACATATGCTGTTATACCATCAAAGAAATACCTGCTTGAATAGATTGAAATGCTGAGTATTGCTGCGTTCAAGAGTAAACATGTTGTTTCAACAACAAATAATGCTTTTGAACGTCTAAAAGATTCTTTAAATATATATGCTATGACAACAACTAATTTTTTCATTCAAAATACCTTCTTTGTGTAACAAACATATTATGATACAACCCTTTATGTTTCATAAGAGATTCATGATTGCCTAGTTCTGCAACGCAACCATCTGCAAGTACAATTATTTCATCGGAGATTTTTGCCGCTCCAAGTCTGTGAGTAATAACAAGAGTGGTATTATTTTTACAGATGTCTTGAAACAATGAATAAACTTTACTCTCTGCCGTAGGGTCAAGTGCAGCAGTAGGTTCATCAAGTATCATAACTGGCGAGCCCTTGTACATTGAGCGTGATATGGCTATTTTTTGCCATTCACCTCCAGATAAATCTATTCCATTTTTCATATGTTTCCCCAACAAAGTGTCTTCTTTATCAGGAAGAGCCTTGACCAAACGATCAAGTCCTATCATTTTAATAATGCTGTCATACTTCTTATCAATTACAGGTTTATTACCAAATCTGATGTTTTCAGAAATAGAAAGATCGTATCGTGCAAAATCCTGAAACACCACGGAAAACATGCGCTTTAGTTCACCTTGAGAATAATCTCTCAATTCTCTGCCATTAAGAAGAATCTCCCCCTCATATTCATCATAGAGTCCTGTCAGTAGTTTTATCAAAGTTGTCTTTCCACAACCATTTTCGCCAACAATGGCATAATGACGACCATTATCGATCCTAAGTGAGAGATTTTTTAGAACATACCTGTTTGTGTCGGGATATTTAAACGATACATTCTTTAGTTCTAGGCTATCGAAGAACTGCTCTTTATCTGTTTCCCTTTCAGAATCTTTTATTTCTTCAAGATTCCAAAAAACAGTTAAATCCGCAAGATACTCCTTGCTCTTGGTAAACCGCAACATATTTTCCGACAGATTCCATGTAAAAACATTTATAAAATCATTTGAAGCTCCAATAACAGCTATCACTACCGAAGCACTTATATGTCCAACAAGCAGCATATACGTAAATAAACCGGTCATTCCAACAAAAATCAACGTTATTAACATACCCGTAAGCTTAAGCTTAAAAGTGTTCCCAATCAACGCCTTAATGTAATGCTTTCTTGATTTTTCAGCATGATCAAGCCATTTTTTCTGCAAGAAATCTTTATATCCAAACAGGTTTCTTTCAGCGGCCGCCTCCCTGCCAGTTAATGTTGAATGCAGATAATCTGCTTTTCGTTCGATTCTATTCGATTCCTCGTACGCCTTATAATCTGTTATTCCTGCCTTGGCAGCAATCGGAATCATTGGCGTGCATACGACAATCAACAATAGTCCTGCCCACCAAACATACGATATAATAACAGCTATCAGAGATGCAATCTTTAGTATATTTTGTATAAAATTAATTATATTGATATAATTGTCATAAATCTCGTTTGATGCATTTGAGCATGTCCGGTTTATAAGATCCCACACATCATTGTTCTCTATGTAACAGTACCTGAGTCTTGCTCTTTTTTTTAGTATTTCTGTTTCAAATCTATTGTTCAGCGCTTTTTTTTGTTTGCGTTCTATTACATACATCATCACGGAATTCATCTGCCGTGCACAAAAAACCAAAAGCATCAACAACAAAGGCGAAACTATTGAGAATACATCATCATTGTTGTTATAAATATCGACTGCTTTATCGATAAATCCTTTCACGGCAACCGTCTGTATCGCAGGAAGAAAGGAAAACACAACTGCAAATACCCATTCTGCAACGGTCGAGCCAGGAGAACAATCAAATAATATCTTTAGCAGATCAAAATTTCTGAATTTGTGATATTTGTCACTGTTCATTGATCATCCTCCGAAAAATAGCTTATTATTTCACTACTAATTCTATCTATTTCATAATACATATAAACAGGAATATCAAAGCTATTGGCAATGCGGTCTCTATCGAGGGAAATTTGATGATCGACAACGTTCTCACGACTCCCCCCATAATAAGTCCATCGCGATGATCCACCAAAAATTGATACGCAAAGAGCTATTACCTTAGTTTCACTAATACTTTCTATATATTCTATTGTTCTTCTTATGTAATCAGCATCGTCATAGTGATTTACACACAATACACAAGCATCTGGTAACGCTCCAAGCAGAATATCTTGCTGATAAATCGGTAACATCCTGACATTTGAATATCCTATTGGAACAGTATGTGATTGTGAACCCACTAAGATAATATCATGTTTTTTTCTATCTATCCGATGCATTACATTATTTATCCTTATTATGTTTTTTTGCGAGTCCGGCTCGTAATCCGAATTATATCCCAAAACATAATCATCATCCGCACCTAGCAGAAGTGAGGATGGCTCTGTTCCTAAATGCCCAATATCATACCCTTTACCGCTTAACTCTTTTTTTATTCCGAGCTGAAGTGTAAACTTGCCTTGTTTAGAACTTGTACCTAGTACCGCTAATATCGGTGTTGAAAACGAATACAGTTTTCCACAATTGTAGGAATACTCCTTGGTCTGCACACTGGGGAAATATAACTTTATGTTATTCTCTTTAAATCGCTTTATAATATCCAAAGAAATATTGAGTTCATCAAATAAAAAAAGATTTTTACCATGTGCGATACATCCCTCAATGATTTTTTCAGCATAATTACAGTTTGACATCTTTTCTATCACATCCGTATGACCAAGTATGAAAGTATCAAAATCACCATCCCAATCAATATTGTCAATGTTTTCTACCCTTTTACCGGAAAACTGCTCATTCAACAAGTCAGAAAGTGCTTTTCCGCATTTACCAAGATATCTGCTGTCATAGTAATTTGTTATTTTGAAATCACACATGTCTTCGCATCTAATTAGTGTTTGTATCTCTTTATTAAATGGAAAAACACAAGCTTTTTCGATTTTAAACGGCTGTACATTCTCCAAGTTGGTCTGTTGATTTCCTTTGACAACTCGATTAGCTCTGCTTCTTAAATAATCTTTTACTTCATCAATTGTGACATTTCCGCAAGTGCATAAATATTCAAGTATTATTGCCGATATATGCGGTGCTATAAAGCTATTCCCTTGAAGGGTCTTCCTTTTATTATCTTTCCACAACAAGCGTTGTTCCGTGTGTTTTGCAGATACATTTACCACTGAATCTTCAATGTAATCGAAAGAAAAAACACTACCATTTTCAAAATTATAATCAACCCCTATTACATTATCAAGTGCGGCGGGATATGATATACCTCCAAGATTATCAAATGCACTCACAAGAATTACCCCTCGTTTTGATAAGAGATCGCAGACTTCTTCCATCTCTGTCAGGCATTCACACGTAGTTATACCATTACTTATGTGTATAAGATCACATGCTATATTCCCATAAACATATTTTAAAGAATGAATCAATAATTTTTCATCTGTTTCTATTGATTCTTCAAATATTCTTATCATAATAAATCTGACATCATCACTATACTTATAGGATGTTAAAACATCTGTCACAGCTGTTCCATGCCCTATTTTGTCAGAAGCCCCTTCACTTTTCTTTATTTCACCTTCCGATATCGAAAATGAAAGTTCATCTATTCTATACCTGTACTTTTTAAATCCTTCAGATATACCGCTGTCTATGATCACTACCGTTTTCATGTATTCTATCCCTCAAAAGCAATGGCTGATCGTAATCAATTATACAACCAGCCACGCCAAATCAATAAATGCTTTGCGTTAACAGACTACTATTTATGCATTTATCAACATCTGTGATTACCGCCGCCGCCGTATTCAGAATACAGAGCAACCTTATTTGAAGTAGTTCTCTTCTTTGTAAGCTTCTTCATTTTGAAATCCCCCTTTCCTTTAGTGTTTTCTTTGACGACGCTCTGTTACATATAATTTTATAGATCTTATAACAGAGCTGAATATATAGTAAAAATGTTAACGCCTCAAAGGATCTCATTAATGACAATCATAAACTTTCTGAAACTGGATAATTGTTCATAAGAAAACTTGTCATCGGGAATTCTTATTTTAAAATCATCTTCAACTCTAGCCACTAACGTGATAAAAGTTATGGAATCTATATCCAGTTCCTCATTGTATTCAGTGTCATCTATATACAATCCAAGTTCACTAAATATCTGTAAAAGTTTTTCTTCCATCTTTTTTCTCTCTGTTCTTTTTTGGAGGGTGCATGTTTACAAAACCAAATGGTTTCAAAAGCTTTGCGTAAACGGTCAACAGTTACATATATTATTCAAGGTATTGTCTTCAGAATTTGAATCGGTATCCACAATTCTAATTGGCTCTTCCTCATATACCCTGTACTTTATTAAATAATCAATGTTAGTTTTAAAATCGGTACATCCTCTTTTTTTTCTATATTTGATATCATAAGGACAATGATGTGAATAACAAAGCGGATAATAGTCACAATTCTCACAGGCCGGGCGATGCAGGCTCTTCTCCATCCAGTGGGCCAGTTTGGTTTCATCAAGCATTGCCCTGCCGTCACCATCTATTATCCCAACCTTTCCACACTCCCTAAATTCGCTGTATATAACATCTGAACACTTATATAACGTCAAATCGTGATTTATATAAAACGAATTTATCGAGCTGTGTTCACAACACACATTATTAATATTTAGCTCAGTGTTACCTACCGGGTTAATTCCGCTTTTAAAGCAATGCTCAATTATCGAATCAATTCCGTCGAATTCGATACAGTCAATAGTTTGAACCCCCTCTCCTCCATAATCCCTGATATTAACCACACTTAACCTAAATCTGGAATCAGAAAGGAACTCGCCCTTAAGATAGTCAATAAACCTGATTCTCTCACCCGCCTCAGTATTAGGGACATTCATCCGTATCAATACATCAACTCGCTTATTGGTACCAAGTATGTATCTCATATTTGATATTATCCGATCATATGACCCTTCGTTTGTCGCTAAAGGTCTGTAATGATCATGTGATTCTTTAAAGCCATCTATAGTTATCTGAAAGTTCCTAACCCCGCACAGATACAGCTTTTCAAAAGCATCCCTATCAAGAAGATATCCATTTGTCACTATACCGCTTGTAAGGGGTATCTTATAAAACTTACAAAGCTCCTGAAGAAGACTCATTACGTCATATATAATATCCACTCGTAAAAGCGGTTCTCCTCCAAACCAAGTAATATTTACCATTTTGACATTTCTTATTGCTTTTCTCAGATATTTCTTTAAAGAAACCACCTTTTCGTCGTCCATGAAATGCGGAGTATGTGGTTCATAACAGTAAATGCATCTCATATTACAAGCATCGGTTGGAGCTATCATAAGATTCAAAAACGAATTATCATAAATAGTTTTGTAAAACTTTTGGTCAGCAAGGACTTTCTCATTGACGTCGGAGGATACTATAAAGCCTTTCTCCACAAGTTCATTCACATATGCATTTTTATACTTAATTACATCTTTTTTCAGCAACTCCAGTATCATTTTCTTGCTGTCACGGTGATACTTTTTTACAGTACCTCTCAGTGTATTTGCTATAATCAGATTTCCTTTGTCATCCTCTCTTTTTACATTATATATAGATGGTCTGTATGCAAACTCGACATTCTTGTTTCCAGTAATTCGATCGTCAACCTTTAACAGAATCCGAGAGGAATTTAGCAACATTTCCAGGCATTTAACTTCTCGATCCCGAAGCATAGCCAGTTTTTTTTGAATGGTCAAAACATCCTCAGTGTTGGGGCGTTTTATTACATGATCCTTTATATACTGGTTTCTAATATTCAAATGTGCTTTAACGATGTTTTCGTATTCCTTAAGCTGCTGGCGATCCTTTTCTTTAAAAACCCCTTTGTCATATAATTTTTTTAGCACAGTATTCATCAGAATTTTATGCTCATAAAGGAAATGAAAATCACGAGTCAAGTTATGATTCCGATCCTCCAGCTTCTTTTTTATCATGTCATAAACGTTTATTCCATAAACATTGACCTTTTTTTCGGTATTGGCATAATTACGTTTTCCCTTAAGATAAGTATCTATACGTGTCAGATATGTGGTTGGATCTATGGGCAAAAAAGATGTTTTCCGATAACAAACAAAGCTTAAAATTTTTAGATAATCAAATCTGGAACTCATATCATTATCATTGATATTTCCAACGCTCGCACCGCTTGCCGAAAAAAATGCCTTCGCTGTGTTGTGGAAACTAACCCGTTTTAATACAAATCTCCCCTTGTCAAAATTATCATAAATATCAAAAGTCTCAGATTCCTTATCGTAACCAGCTATTACAGCTGTATGTGCAAATGTACCACCTTTATGCTCTTCATTAACATAAAGCCAATCCAAAAATAAGCAGCAATAACATTCTTCATCAATTCCTCCGATAATCGCATTTACAAGGCTTTCTTCATCTCCCTCGAATAATTGTGTCGTACACTTGAGGAACGGGCAATGATACAGCAGATCCGTATGTATCTCATATACAGGCATTTGCCAATCATCATGATACATAATTTGAATAAAATTATGGCATACCCAATCCATGTCGCTTTCTTCAATTACCGAAAAAAATAATCCATAGACCGTATAACAGTAAATTAATGGCTTTTTCATCGGTAGTTTTTTGCTGTTCTCTTTCACTCTATGCTCCTCGTTTTTTATGATTTATGGAGGGTCAATCATCAATTTAGAAATATCAACTTATGACCTTTTTACAATTTCATGTCTTGGATACCCTTTTAATGTTTATATTTGAATACCCTAACCAAAACCGTATTCATAATCATTCATTTCTATTCACAGTTAATTGTCAATATTGACACCATTCAGACATATACAACACAGCTATACATTATGTCAATGCTTTTGACAAAATCGGTTAAAAACTCACGAGTTGCAATCAATTTAGTCGGTGTTTCGCTTTTCTGTAGTTTAGTATGTGGTTTTCTTGTCTTTTCCGATACTGCATTTCATGATACAAAACACAACGCATAATGTTAAATTTTTTAAAAAACATATTGACATCTCTACCACGCCTATATATATATATATATATATAGGCGTTTTAAAACGATCGTTTTATGTTTGAGAGCGCCACATATATTTTAAGGTGTTTGGGAGGTATAAATAATGGACACTTCTGTATCTACTCACAAAGAATATCCCGGAAAGATCGATCGCAGACGCAAGTTGACAGTTAACTATATGGGGAAAGAACAAACAGTGTATGTTCGTGATCTGTTATATGTTGAAAGAGACAACCGCAAGTGTGTCGGATTCATCAACCTCGGTTCTTCCGACACAAAATGGGCAGAGCGAGTGAGCATTAATCTGAAGCTCTGTGATCTCCGCGAGAAATATCACGTGCTTCTGGAAGTGAACGAAAGAACCCTGGTTAATCTTGCCCATGTAGTAGGCATTGTTGACGATTCCATTTTCCTGAAAAGCGGAAACCTCTGTTTCATCTCCAGGAGCCGTAAAAAACCGTCCTCCGATACGATTCGTACTATGTTTGAAACAGGACAGGTAAATTACTTAAGAAGCTGCTGATATCTCCTCTACCATTGTGAGAGTTACGATGTAATCATATACATATAAAAGAACATGGTGGATTATTCTAGTTCAGATTCTCGACAGATCGCTATTATAAAACTTCATCCTGTACTGCTTCGGGGTCAGGCCGGTGCGCTTTCGGAACACCTGCGTAAAGTGGCTCTGCGAGCAGAATCCCAGCGAATAAGCTATTCGGGAATACGAATGATCTGTCTTTGACAGCAGTGCCTTCGACACATCAACGCGGTAGTCCGCAAGATAGTTCCCAAAACTCACTCCCGTCTCTTTTTTAAACAGAACCGCCAGATAACAGGCGTTCAAGCCGGTTCGGTCGGAAAGATCCTTCAGCGTGATCTTCTGATTAAAGTGTGTATCGATACAGTCCAGGCAAATGTACACCGCCTTCGAATAATGCTCGGATTTAATGTGCTTTTTCACAAGGTCGACGCAGAATGTCCACAGCTCCCGGTTCAGGCTGTTGACCTCCTCGATCGACTTCGCCGTGTCCGCCTTTTGGATATAAAGGTCGCTCGTAGCATAAACCGTTTCCTGCGGGATCCCGCCTTCGATCATGTATCTCGTGAGAAGTCCCGTGTTTACGACAAAAAGATACTTGGAATTTCGAAGCGGATCCTTTGAAAGAGTCCCCTGCATTTCCGAGGATAAAAGCCGAGAGGATTCCTCAACCGCTCTCATGTCGCCATTTAACAGCAGGTGAAACCTCTCCGACTCCTCGCGATACGTCGTGTGTTTAAAACCGACCTCCGCATTGTCATGAAGAAGTCTTTTGATCTCTTCGTAATCTATACGTCTCTCGTCATTCTTTTCCATTTCAGCTCCAACCCGTTGTAATAACACGATGTTCTGCCTGTTCAACTCCGTTATAACGCTTATGCCGGCTCTTTTAAGCCCCTGCAGAACACGCTGAACGGTATTGTTCGTATATAGATATTAACACAGATCAAAAGATTTTGATATATAATCTTTCTGATAAAGCTTATCGTTTAAAGCATAGAAATCTAATCCACAAACACAGGTTCCCGGACATCGATCGAAACCGGCGACCCCGAAAAACAGGAGTAACTGACATGAGCGTTAAGAAATCCAAAAACATACTCGGCATATTCTCAATCCTGATCATGATGCACCATCTCGGGCAGAAGGCTTCGGCTCCGTGGCTGTCCGATTCTGTCAGGGTCCACGGTCTTGAGCCGTTCGTTCCCATCGGATACCTCTTGGTTGCCTTTTTCTTCTTCTGTTCCGGCTACGGACTCGTGAAAAGCATGCGCGGGAAGGAGAACTACATGAGAGGCTTTTTGACCAAGCGTCTCAACCGCATCCTCTTCGTTTTTCTGGTCACTGAATTTATCTGGTTCACCGTCCGCGCTCTTAATGATGCGGTCGGCCTGCCTCTTAACCCTTATTCGTGGTTTGTTTACACGATCATCATCCTGTACTTGGGATTCTTCCTGTTTTACAGAAAAGAAGGCAAGTACTCGCTTCTCCTCATGGCGCTCTGGATACTCGGCTACAGCGTTATCTGCTATATCCTTGTTAAAGGAAACTGGTGGTACAACGCTTCACCCGTTTTCCTGCTCGGACTGTATCTTGCCGATAAGGACGTGAAGTTCAGGCGCATTAACATAATCGTTATATCCGCTCTCTTCGCGGCGACTTTCGCTCTGTCCGAGTTCGCAGACGCGATCTACAGCGCTCTCGGGATGACCTATTTCGGGATCATGAATCTCATAAAAGTCCTGCTCCAGATCGTTGCGTGCTCGTCGTTCTCGCTGCTTATGTATGCGATCGGCTCTCGCACGCGCGAGCTTCCGGACGGCAGCAAGGTTCAGAAAGTGCTTTCTTTCTTCGGGAACATGACGCTCGAGTTCTACCTCATCCACGGGCTCTTTGTTCAGATGTTCGGACATCATTTTCTCGACGACTCAACAGCTCCGATCTGCTATATAAGAAATATACCTCTTTTCGTGCTCGTGGTCTTTGCGCTCTCGACCGCTTCCGCTTTTGTGCTTAAGAAAGCATGGGATCTCATGGTGTACCTGCAGGGTCGCTCCGACGGCTTTAAAAAGCTCACACGCGACCTGAAGAAATTCATCCTGATCGCACTCGGGATCTTTGTCCTCGTCACCGTGTTCTTCGCTATAAACGGCGCGAAATCGTCCTCGGATGCACAGTCCTCTGTAAAGAAATTCAAAAATGAGTTCATACAGACAGTGGATGTGAACGGAACCGATGTCGCCGTCTATACCAAGGGCGAAGGCAAGTACAATATCGTTATCCTCAGCTCTGACATGTACCCCTGTTCAACCATTCACTTAAAGCCCACGGCAGACGTGCTCGCCGAGCAGAACCATGTCATCGTCATCGATTATCCCGGCACCGGCTACAGCGGGGACTGCGACGCCGAAAGAACCTCCGATTTTTACGCCGACACCATAAAAGGCACGCTTGATGCCCTCGGTATCAAAGACAATATCGTTCTGCTGCCTCATGT
>JAEEGL012214222.1_pt1 | contig 12344 bp, 9 predicted proteins | sample 9134231 | NCBI WGS metagenome assembly JAEEGL01 (sample SAMN16246548, study PRJNA631951) | gut metagenome | biome: gut microbiome; feature: rumen; material: fiber-attached | host: Bos | place: Iran: Karaj | collected 2018-10 | reverse complement strand
TAGTTATATTTCTCAATTCTTGAGTCATATTATACAAAAACATTGTCTTTTCTTCATTAGCTGTATCAGATATAACTTTAGATTTATGAACTTCTTCAAGTAATTTCATATCTGGATTCTCAATTGTAAAATACATTATTAAATTTAAATAAGATATAACCGAAGAAATAATTAATAATCCTGGATTAATTTTTCTTACAAACATTGTAAATAAAATAATTGCTATTAACGAAAATAGTGGAATATATTTCTTATTTATTAGTTTTTTATAATTGATTAAAGATATAATCAATATTAATATCATATATATTCCCACACTCACATAAAGTAGTGTTACGGCAGGTCCAAAACTATACATATAACCATTATTATATATATGAACTGGTAATACTAATGTTAAGAGGTATACTACTAAATCTATTAATATAACTATCTTTTTTACTTTTTCAAATGATTCTTTTTTATTTTCAAATGATATATGATAAATATATAAGAAAAATGATGATACCCAAACTATATAACTAATGAAGTCTACTCTATTTAACATAATAAATAACATATTAGCTTCTGGTGTTTTATATCCAAAATAAATTATTACCACAGTTAAAATGGCATTTAAGAAATTAGCAAGTATTAAACAAGTAAATAATTTGGTCTCTATTGTTCTAACGTTTTTTTTGGATGTAAATATTATAAATATTAGAATCGATAAGAATAATCCACATACCGGTATATATATATTTACCATAATATCACTCCTTTTTATTTTTTCTTTTTAGTTAATGTATATCCTTCACATCTAGCATATATTCTGTCTCTTTCTTCTATTGGTCTATATGTAGGACCTACTACTTCTGTTGGGTCTTCATGTCTATTAAAGATTAGTTTTCTTTCATATCCGATATCATATGGAAATTCTTGTAATGATTTATCTACATAGTCATAATATAATTTTTTAATTCTATTATAATCAGTATCACGTTTTTTTTCACCTTGCAATTCAAAAATATCCCAAACAGAAGTTGATAAAGACTCATGAAGTTCTTGTTGCTTTGTAGCCAAATCGTCATCTTCATTGACATACATCGGATTCATAAATTTGATATGACAACTATCTTCTATGTTATATTCCATTCCAACTGGAACAATAGGAACATGAGTCTTTTTAGCTATATCAGCAAATCCCCATTTAAAATCATGAATAGGATTAATTTCATCTAATCCCCAACTACCTTCTACAAACATAGCAACTTTTTTACCTTTGGATAGTAAATTAATTATTTTTTCTTTTGCTTTTTTACAATCTTCCTTGCTTGTTCTATCAACAAAGATTACACCATTAAGCCATAACATTACTGTATTCACTAAGCCATTCTTAATGTCATTTCCCACTAAAACATATACATGTTCTCCTAGGGCTTTAGTTAAAACTGGAAAATCGTGAACATTAGAATGCTTAGGTGTATACAACACTCCACCCTTATAACCTTTTAAACTGTTTTCATTTTCACATACAATTGGTGTTTTTTCAACAAGCGAAAATAACTTAACCAATGTTGGATGTATTATCTCTCTTATACTTTTCATTAGTTTTCCCCCTACATAAAAATTCATTACATATTGATTGTAGCATAATTATTTGCAAATTAAAAGATATATCAATTTTTTCTTGACTTTTATCATATAATGATTATATAATATTTATGCATTTGGCGGCAATATCTATTTAGTTTTTAATGTGTTATGTACTAGTAACTTATATGCTGCATAAGGGAACGTCAAGAAAAACACCCTAAGAATTAATAGATAACTCCATATGGGAAAGGAGGATAGAAATGGCAAGATATACAGGTCCTAATAATAAAAAGTCTAGAAGATTAGGTTTTTCTATTTTAGAAAATGGTAAAGATTTAAAAAGACCATTTGGTCCAGGTCAACATGGTAAAGATAGAAAGAAAAAACCTTCTAACTATGCTATTCAATTAACTGAAAAGCAAAAATTAAGATTTATGTATGGGCTTAATGAAAAACAATTTGAAAGAATTGTTGAAGAAGCTGGTAAAATGAAGGGTGTTCATGGTGAAAACATTTTCATCTTACTTGAGAGTAGATTAGATAACTTAGTTTATAGAATCGGATTTGCTATGACAAGGAGAGGTGCTAGACAATTAGTTAACCATGGTCATATCACTGTTAATGGCAAGAAAGTTGATATTCCATCTTATAGAGTTAAAGTTGGTGATGTAATCGGTATTTATGAAAACTCTAAGGATCATAAAGGAATTGAAATAGCTTTAAATAATACAAAAGCTAGATGTGAATATATTAACTACAATGAAAAGAAGAAAGAAGCTACTTATGTTAGATATCCACAAAGAAGTGAACTTAATGCCGAAATTAATGAAGCGTTAATCGTTGAATACTATAGTAGAGTTTAGTACTCTACTTTTTTTATATTTAAAAAGACTAGATTATGCTTTTTGCTTAGCAAATTCTAGTCTTAATTTATCTGCTACCGTAACGATAAATTCACTGTTAGTAGGTTTAGCTTTATCAATATCAACGCTATGTCCAAATAGTTCTTCCATATAGTCCCAAGAACCACGGTTCCATGATACTTCAATAGCATGTCTAATTGCTCTTTCTACTCTAGATACTGTTGTATCAAACTTGGAAGCTAGTTCTGGATATAGTTCTTTAGTAATTCCACCAATAATATTAGGATCATTATATATCATTGTGATACCTTCTCTAATATATTGATATCCTTTTATATGAGATGGCATTCCTAATTCATGTAACATCTTTGTAATAGATATTTGCAAATTACTATGATATAAGCTTATATTTTTATCATTAGATGTATTAAAGACATCTAATATTTTTTCTTCTAATGACATTAAATCAAATGGTTTTAGTAAGTAATAATTTACTCCATACTCAGATACTTTTCTAATTACCTTTGGTTCATTATAAGATGTTTCTACGATAATATTTTTCTCTAGTTTTCTTTTTTTTAGTTCTTCTAGAACATATAGTCCATCTTTATTTGGCATTACTAAATCTAACAAAATTATGTCATAGTTATCTTCATTTAGTATTTTATTAAGTCCATCTTCTCCATCATTACTACTTAAAGTTACTTCTATTTTACTATTGTCATGGAAATATTCTTTTACCATTTCAATTAAACTAACGTTATCATCAATCATTAAAACTCTTATTTTATTCATTATATTCTCCTCTTTTCTATTTTTATTATATATTCCTCTTATGACTAATTTTGTCGAATTATAAATAAAATGAGAAGTATTTTACTACTTCTCTTCTTTATCTTTAATAATGTCTATACCAGGTAACTTACGTTTAGCAATATATTCTAATGAAGCTCCTCCACCTGTTGATATATGATAGAAATTATTTTTTATTTTTAAATTATGAATAGCAGATATTGTATCTCCTCCACATATTAATACTTTGGCTTTTGAATTAGCTAAATAATTAAATACTTTTTTAGTACCTTTCGCATAAAAAATATTTTCATAAACTCCTAATGGTCCATTTAATATTACTCTTTTTGCTTTATTTAATTCAGTTAAGAACAACTTTATAGTTTTAGGTCCTATATCATAGCCAATATCACCTTTAGATAAATTATTTATGTTAATAACTTCTCTTTTTTGATTAATAACATCTACTGGTAAGATTATTTTATCTTCATATTTAGATAGTATTTTTTTACAAAAATCTATATTTTCTTCGTCTACGATAGAAGAACCAACATCTATTCCTTTAGCTTTTAGGAATGTAAAACACATTCCTCCACCAAGAATAATCTTATCACATTCTTTTACCATTGATTCTATTAGTAATGTTTTATCACTGACTTTTTTACCTCCCATTACTAAAATATATGGCCTTTTTTCATCTTCCAAGAATTTATCAATTTTATTAACTTCATTTTCTACTAGAAAGCCTAGTCCTGATGGTAATAATTTAGATATTCCTACATTTGATGCATGACTCCTATGACAAGTGGCATAGGCATCATTTATAAATATATCTCCTAAACTAGCCCAGTATTTTGATAACTCTTTATCACATGATGATTCTAATTTATTAGGTACATCTTCATATCTGGTATTTTCTATTAATAATACTTCTCTATTTTTTAAATTATTTACTTTTTCTTCTATAAGTTCTCCTCTTGTTTCATTAGAAAAGTATACTTTAGTTTTTAATAGTTTCTTTAATTTTAGATATACTGGATATAGACTATTATCTTTTTTATCCTCTTCTTTTTTTACTCTTCCTAGATGAGATAATATTATTATTTTAGCATTTCTATCTATTAAATAATTAATAGATTTTAAACTTTCTAATATTCTAGTTTTATCTAGGATAACGTCTTTTTCCATGGGTACATTTAAGTCACATCTTAGTAATACAATTTTATCCTTATATTTATAATCTTTAATACTATATTTCATAATTTACTCCTATATATTAAAAAATAAGTGTCATAATTAAATACTACACTTATGGATTAACACGTCAAAATCAATTGTTCTGATAAAACGAATTGATTTCCTGTTTTAGATTGACTAAATTATTATATTATTTCCTATATTAATAATTAACGACTATTTATAGTCTTTGGATCTTTTTACAGGAAAACCTAACCAACAAATAATTTTATTTCATAGATATAAATAATATAATTATTTTTATTAAATATTATCAGTATTTAATAATAGTCTCTTATCTTTAGAGTTTTCTTTCTCTATTACAATTATTTATACTTAGATTAGATAAGACTTTAAATACACTTTAAAGAATTCAGGTAACAATATGTTACTATCTAAGTAATTTTATTATAATATGTTTTTTTTTGTTTGTCAATATTTTAGTCTTTTTTCTTGCATTATATACTTAAAAATGATAGAATATCTAGTAAAAACGAAGGGGGTGTTAGTTATGAAAATGAATTGCTTATTTGATGCAATTATATTATATATAAGAATTAAGACATCTAATATTAAAACTGTAAGTTTATTAATAGAAAGATACTATGACACAAAAAAAATGCCTGATGAATTTTATAAATTACTTGTTAATCATTCCCATGATAATAAATTATTTAACATTTTAAGATTAAAAGATATATATAAGCTAATTGATTTTTTAAAGTATGGTTCTTATTCTTCTTTTGATTTGAGTGGAATATTATCCCCTATTGATTATTTTAGACTATCGCAAAAACACGTTAAACCAATTATAGAAAAATTAAAGAATCTACCATTTGATAATTCTCAACTTTGTTTAAAAGAACTAATAGCTGATAATATTCATTGGAAGCTAAGAAAAAAGCCTATATGTGATGATGAGGAATACTTTAAAATAGCAATTAAAATGTATTATTCTATTGGTCTAGATAACTCTCTTTCTTTATTAGAAAGCAAATATGGAACTATTGACTATGAAATAATTTATTATTTATTTAATAATCTAAATATTCTAAAAAGAAAAAGCGATGAATGCTTTGTTAATTTCTTATTTAATAATAAAAAAGATCCAAATAATACGATGAGATTAATACTAAATGGTGAATACATTGATATATTTATTCATTTTGATTATATATATAATTCATTAGATTATTATATAGAAAAACTCGGAACTAATTTGAATAAAAATAAATTATCTTCTTTGTTGAAAGAAAGATACGTTGCTAAACAATTAGATAATCCACAAATTAGTAGTGATATCACAGATGATATGATATCATCATATCATCATAGATACGGAATTACTGAAAGTGAACAAGAAATTTTAGAAGAAAATATGAGAGCGTATAATTCAAAATTAAAAAACAAGGATAAGTCTTCCATTATGAAAATTCCTAATATGATATTATCTGGTTATACATTTGAATTAATTCCGCTTAATGATTCTAGAAATTTAGTTATGGGATACCGTTCTGGTAATTGTTTCCGAATAAATGGTGATGCCATGATGCTTTTTAATAATTTTTTATCAAATCCACACATGCGAATATTGTCTATATCTTCCTTGGAACAGAAAGATTTTGGAATGGTATTATTAATGCGTAACGGCAATACTCTTATTGCCCAAGGAATAGAATTAAGTAATAGAATAGAAAAAAATATTGATAAAGAAAGAATATATGATGCTGTTAGATTATTTCTAAAGAATTTAATGAATGAGATGAATGCTAATGGTGATGAAATTGTGGCTACAATAATTGGTTTATCCAATAATAATACTTCTCTCTACAATCAAAATATTTTACCTTTTATAATTAATCCTATTTTTGACGGTAATCTAACCTTTTATAATGGTATAAATAATTATCAAGGATTATTAGATTTAGAAGATGGAAAATCTTTAAATGATATTAAACTATTTGTTCCTGATAAATATTATTATGAAAAAGAAGAACAAATTTTAAGAAGAAACTATACTATGTCACGCAATAATGCTGCTTATGCAGAAATAGAAAAAATCTTAATTTCATTAAGATTTGCTAAATATATGTCATCTTCTAAAGAAGATATTATACAATACTATAAAAATCTAGTCGGCAAAAAAGAGTTATTTACTATTTGTACTTTATCTTGGTTTATTACTGTTTTTTCTGATGGTTCTATTGATTCTTTTATTGCTTCCAGCGATAAAGATACCTTGAATACTTTTAATTTGGAACTTGATAAAGTTAAGACTATCCAAGGAAAGAAAAAATCAAGAATAAAAATTTAGACACACAAAAATCACTCGTTCTGATAAAACTAAGTGATTCGAGTTTTTGAATAACTGTTATCGTCATAATTACCTATAATATAACTTTATTAACATATCTAAACAAGATATGTGACTTTTTTTAAAAAGTCTATCAATTATACCTTCAATAATTATGACATTTATCTAAATATTATCAGTATTTAGTTCAGTCTCTTATCTTTTGAGTTTTCTTTCTCAATAACAATTGTAATACTTAGATCAGATAAGACCACACCCATTTGTGGAATCATGAATATTTATATACTATTATATTATTTTAGATCACTTTGATAAACATTATCTGACTTATCAATAATAATCAGGTGTAACATGTGTTACATAATATAGATAGTACGTTTATTCTATCTAAGCAATTTTATTGTAATATACAAAATTACATTTGTCAATACCTTTTTTGACATTTTTTATATTTTTTTAATTTTGATTATATACTACTAGTTTATGCTGCGCTCTAGTTATAGCAACATAATATAAATACTTGTCTTCTTCTTTGTATTTATTAGACTTATCAGTATAAATTATAACACTATCAAATTCTAATCCTTTAGCTATATATACTGGTGTAACTACTAAATCTCTAGCAAATCCTTTAGAATTATTATTTATTAATTTAATATTTAATTTATTTTTTAATAAATTATATATTTTATTAGCCTCTTCTCCATTTTTAGTGATTATACCAATACTTTTTCCATATTTATTAAGTTCATTTATATCACTAATTAAGTCTTTCATTAAGTCTTTTTCTTCTTTGATAGTTACAGGTATATTTTCTCCTCTTCTTATTGCTACTGCATGGTTTAATCCTAATACTTTATTACTATACTCTATTATTTCTCTGCTACTTCTATAAGTTTTTAAAAGTTCAATATACTTTCCTGGTATTATTTCACTTACTTCATTTAATGAATTATATTTATAATATGGATTAATTGTTTGATTGACATCTCCTAAAATGGTATAGTTAGCAGTTTTAAATATGGATTTAATTATTTTAAATTGTAACAATGTATAATCCTGTGCTTCATCTATGACTATTTGTTTTATATATGTATTATAGTTAAATCCATATAGTAATGATTTTATATATATAAATAAACAAGCATCTTCATAATTTAAATTTTCCTTACTATTTTTTAAATGTGACATATCTATATTATATTTAGAATAATTACTTTTAAAGAAATCTATATATATATCTATAATATTTTTAGGTATATTTAATATTTCATATAATTCTTTTTTTACTGTACTTTTTTTATTTAGTTTGCCATTAAAATTTTGTTCACATATTTTTTCTGCTATAAAATCTATTCTTGCATATAGTTTATGTCTATTATATCTTTCTCTTAGCATATAGTTTAATTCATCTTTAGTATAAGTATAATCTCTATTAATTATTCCATCTGTAAATCTAATATTTTTTTCTAATGATTCTATGTATTTATCAATATCATTAATTATTTCATCACTTTGTTTATATTTTATAATATCAAAGTCTTTTTTATTATTACTATAACTTCTTTCTATAAAATCAGTAAATGATTCTATGTGTTTAAATTCTTTTATTTCTAGATTTAAGAAATCACTAAATGTTGTTTGCATAGTATTATCTTCTCCAAGTTCAGGTAAGACATTAGATATATATTCAGAGAATACTTTATTAGGAGAAAAAATTAAAACATTATTAGAAGATAAGTTTATTATTCTATATAAAAGGAAAGCTATTCTATGAAGAGCTACAGATGTTTTTCCTGATCCTGCTATACCTTCCACTATTAAATTTCTATCTTCTAAATTTCTTATTACTTTATTTTGTTCCATTTGAATGGTATTAACAATATTTTTCATTTTATCATTTGTAGTATTAGCTAATACTTCTTGAAGTAATTCATCATCAATATTTATATTATTATCAAAGACATGGATTAATTTAGCCTCCTTAATAGTATATTGCCTTTTTCTTAAGATATTTCCTTTAATTAATCCCATTGGAGCCATATAACTAGCTGGTCCTACTTCATAGTCATAGAAGAGTGAACATATTGGACTTCTCCAATCATGAACATAGTAGTTTAAATCTTTTTCTACATGCGTAATACCTATATAAATATTATCTTTATTTTGGCCATCATCAAAAATGATAGAGCCAAAGTATGGATTGTTTTGAATTTTATATAGTTTCTTTAAGTATTCTCCTTTATTTGTCATAAGTTCAATTTCTAAATCACTATCTGTCATCATGGTCTTTAATTCGCCTGGATCTAATTCGGCTTTATTATCCCACATGAACTTTTTAAACTTAATTGCTTCATTTTCTCTGGCAATTAATTCGCTACCCAGCTCTGATATCTTATTCCTAATTAGTTCTATTGTTTCATCTAGTCTTTTTCTTTCAAGATCTAATTCCCTTTTTTCTAATTCCATTTTACCTCCTTTATATAATGCAAAAAAACGTTACTTTTTATAAAAGAAACGTTTATATCAAGATTATTTTGCCTGCAAGTTAAATATTAGCATATATTTAATAGATAATCAAGTATAAAATAGTAAAAAACGTTCTATATTACATAGGACGTTTTCCATAGTTTTTTATTCTTCTTTTAATAAGTCCTTTTGTTGCAGGTTTTTGTATATTTCTTTTTGTAATTACCGCAACATTTTTAGCCATCTTAAATGTACTAGTATTAGTTTTTTGCTCTACTGGCTCAAAAGAAACTTCCGCTCCTACTTCTATATATTCTCTGTCTTCTCTATGAACTTCATTATTTAAGAATGAATATATACCTCCTTCATTTGCTATTTCTCCGTCAAATCCATTATATTTGTTTACTGTACCTTTTTCTCTCATGATTAAACCTCCCTTGTTTTAATGATTAAGTTTATATGCTTTGTAAACATTGCTAGCTAACATGGCCATTGTCATTTGACCTACTCCCCCAGGAACTGGAGTTATATATTTAACTTTATCGATAACATTATCAAAGTCAACATCACCGTATAACCTATTATATTCCTTTGTTATTCCTACGTCAATAACAATTGCACCTTCTTTAACCATATCTTTAGTTACTAGATGCTTATGTCCTGTCGCTACAATTAAAATATCAGCATCAAGTGTATATTTCTTTAAATTTTCTGTTTTAGCATTACATACTGTAACAGTAGCTCTTTTATTTATTAATAGATTAGCCAATGGTTTTCCTACTAAATTACTTCTTCCTAATATAACAGTATGTACTCCTTCAACATTTATTTTATAATAATCTAATAGTTTAATTATACCTGCTGGTGTACATGGTAATAGTGATTCTTCATTATGCATTAGACGGTCACTATTATAGTCTGTTAATCCATCAATATCCTTTTTAGGAAGAATAGTATTTAACACTTTAATAGTATCTATACTATCTGGCAATGGCATTTGAACTAGTATTCCATCTACATTCTTATCATTATTTAAATTATTTATAATATCTATTAGTTCTTCAGTAGTGGTTTTCTCTATTTTAATATGATCAAACTTATAGCCAATATAATTAGCCATTTTTTTCTTGTTTTCAATATAGACATTACTAGCTTCGTTATTTCCAACTTGAATAACTGTAAATGATGGTTTTTTATCTAAGTCAATTACTTTATCTTTTAGTTTGTTATAGATATCTATTTTTATATCTCTAGCTTCCATTACCATGATATCACCTTCTTTTTATAATTCTTTGTATGCTACTTTACCTACTTTAGTTTTAGGTAATTCATTTCTAAATTCATATTCATAAGGCCATGAGTATTTAGCCAAATTACTTTCACAATATTTTTTAATTTTCTTTTTAGTAATAGCATTTTGTTTTTCGCCTTCTTTTAAGACAATATATGCTTTTACAACTTGTTTTTTATATGGATGTGGTATGCCTACAACAACACAGGTTTCTACTAGCGGACATTTATTAATTATTTCTTCAACATAACTTGGATAGATATTATATCCAGATGAGATAATTAATCTTTTTAATCTTTGCTTAAAGTATACAAATCCCTCTTCATCCATATAACCTATATCTCCAGTATGTAACCATGTTTTTCCATCAGAGTGTTTTACTAATGTTGCCTTAGTTTCTTCTTGATTATTTAAGTAACCTTTCATAACTGTTGGTCCATTGATACATATTTCACCATCTTCATTTAGATCTGCTTTTTCAGTTGTATCAATTTTAACTATCTTAAATGTCATATCTGGGAATGGCATACCGATAATATTTGGTCTGTAGAATTTAGTAGGAGTCAAACAACAAGCTCCAGTACATTCTGTTAATCCATATCCTCCTCTTACTTCAGCAGTTGATCCGTGTTCTTTTAGAAATTCATCTAGTCTACTCTTCAAATCATGTGTTAGAGTATCTCCTCCTGAAATTACTACTTTTACTGAAGAAAGTCCATTTTTAGAGAAGTTATTTTTAAGCAAGGCCTCATATAATGTTGGAACACCTGCTATAAAAGTAGGTTTATGTTTTTTGATTAAACTACTAAATTTTTTAGGAGTAAAATCTGGTACTAAGATACATGTCATACCTATATATAATGGTGTATGAATGCATACTCCTAATCCAAATCCATGGAATATTGGCATTATTGATAAAATAGAATCTCCTGCTTTAGATGGATCAGCCATTATATGACTTTGCATAGCTAAGGCATTAAAGTTACGATTAGTTAAAACTATTCCTTTAGGATTACCTGTTGTTCCTCCACTATAAAGTATTACAGCATCGTCATTTTTTTCACGATAAGCTGGTACTACTTCTTTATAATAGATACTTTTCTTTAAGAAATCCTTAAATGATATGGCTTTTTCGTTTTGTTCTAAATGTAGTCTTCTTCCTTTAAAGAACCAATATAAAGCTCTTTTTCCTTCTGTCATATCATCTGATACACTTGAAACTATGATATGCTCTACATTGGTTTTATCTAATACTTTAAGTAATTTATCATATACCATATCTAGTATCATGATATATTTACTTTTAGAATTAGTTAAGTATAATTCTATCTCATTTTCTGAAGATAATGGATGAATCATACTAGCTACTCCTCCGACCATGTTAATAGCATAGAACATGCTAATAGCAGCCGGAGTATTTGGCATACATATTGTAACTATATCTCCTTCACTTACTCCTATTTCAAGTAGTGCTGAAGCTATTTTTTTAACGTTATTAATAAATTCTTTATATGTTATTTCTCTTCCATAATAAGAAAATGCTACGTTAAAAGGATATGATTCACTAGTTTCACGTACTAATTCATAAATAGTTAAATCAGGATATTTTAGATGTCTTGGGTTATTACCATAGTATTTATACCATGGTTCTTTATGAGTTATTTTATCTACAATATCGCTTATTTTTTTAGTTAATTTATTGAATAGTGATCTTATCATTAGCATTACCCTCCAATAAAGATGGATTATCAAATATATATTGAAGTAATTGTAATGATTTAGCAAAATAATATCCATCTGCTAT
>JAEEGL010879679.1_pt1 | contig 12344 bp, 9 predicted proteins | sample 9134231 | NCBI WGS metagenome assembly JAEEGL01 (sample SAMN16246548, study PRJNA631951) | gut metagenome | biome: gut microbiome; feature: rumen; material: fiber-attached | host: Bos | place: Iran: Karaj | collected 2018-10 | reverse complement strand
TGCCGAATGGTGCCTGCAAACGGTGTCTATGCAGTCCAGGTAAGCTGGGAACAGAACCCCATCCCGCGTCCCGGCATGATGAACATCGGCACACGTCCCACCTTCGACGGCCACTGTCAGACATTGGAAGTTCACCTGCTCGACTTCAGCGGCAATCTCTACGGGCACCAGCTCCGCATTGACTTCATTGCACACTTGCGCCAGGAACAGCACTTCGACTCTCCAGAAGCCCTTACCAGGCAGATGGAACAAGACGCACAACAAGCCAGACACCTCTTATTATAATTAATATTATGAACAAAGCATTAAGCTACACCCTGTTTTTCATTGGCATCCAGATGCTATCCACAACTCTTGTCGTGGGTTGTGTGAAGCTGTTGGGCAGCGACGCCATGATGCAGTCGCCCTACATAAGCATTGCTTCCATGGCTCTGTTTGCCATCACCAGCATTGCCGTGTTCCTGTATTTCGGCTGGGCCAAGGCCACGCCTGACTTCCTGCGGTCGCGTCCCTGGGGTGTACTGGTCTGGAGCGTACTGGCTTCCATTGGCGTAGTGGTACCTTCAATGGCTTTTCAGGAGCAACTGCCAGACCTGCCGAACATTGTAGAAGACGAACTCATGGAGATCATCAGCCACAAAGGCGGATATTTCGTGATTTGCCTGCTGGCTCCCGTTGCCGAGGAACTGGCGTTCCGTGGTGCCGTACTCCGTTCTCTGCTCAACTGGAAACCACAGAAGCATTGGGCCATGATTGCCATCTCGGCACTGCTCTTCTCACTTGTTCACATGAACCCTGCACAGATGCCCCATGCCTTTCTGATGGGCCTACTGCTGGGCTGGATGTACTACCGCACGGGCAGCATTGTGCCCGGCGTGGTGTTCCACTGGACCAACAACACCATTGCCTTTGTGCTGCTCAGGCTCTATCCCGACCCAGACCTTCACCTCATTGACATTCTGGGAAACAACCGCAATATAGGAGCTGCCATCATCTTCTCGCTCTTCATCCTTGCTCCTGCACTTTACCAATTGTGGCTGAGGATGGAAAGAAAATAAAAGCCGAAAAGACACATGAACATAGGTACAATTGAACTGGGCTACCGTCCCATCTTCCTGGCACCCATGGAAGACGTGACCGACATTGGCTTCCGGCGTCTGTGCAAGCGCTTCGGAGCCTCAATGGTCTACACGGAGTTTGTCAGTGCCGAGGCACTGGTGCGCGACGTGAAGACAACCGTGAAGAAACTCAGCATCAGTGATGAGGAACGTCCCGTGGGGATACAAATCTACGGACGCGACATCGACGCCATGATTGAGGCAGCTAAGATTGTGGAACAGGCTGGTCCTGACTTGATAGACCTGAACTTCGGCTGCCCGGTGAAGAAGGTGGCAGGCAAGGGAGCCGGTGCAGGCATGCTGCAGAACGTGCCGAAGATGCTTGAGATTACGCGTGAGGTAGTCAAAGCCGTGAGCCTTCCTGTGACCGTGAAGACGCGATTGGGGTGGAACCACGACCAGCTCATCATTACCGAACTGGCCGAACAGCTGCAGGACTGCGGCATCAAGGCACTGACCATTCACGGCCGCACACGCTCACAAATGTACACGGGAGAAGCCGACTGGACGCTTATTGGAGAGGTGAAACGCAACCCGCGCATCACGATTCCCATCATCGGCAACGGCGACATCCATTCACTGGAGGAGGCCGACCAGGCTTTCGACCGCTACGGTGTCGATGCCGTCATGATCGGACGCGCCACGTTCGGATGCCCGTGGATTTTCAGCCACGAACAACTTACTACCGACCAGAAACTCGATATTCTTTTGGAACAGCTGCACATCAATGTGGAAATGATTGACGAACCGCGCGGCATTCTTCACACCCGCCGCCATCTGGCAGCCACACCACTGTTCAAGGGCATTCCCAATTTCCGACAGACACGCATTGCCATGCTCCGTGCCACGACTGTCACAGAGCTGACTGAGATTCTGGAAGGAACAAGGGAGATGCTGAGGGAACTACCTCAATGAAAGCGCCCGGTTCTCGGCAGCTTCCATCTGCTCACGCTCACCCGGACCTTTGTCGTTCTGGCCGCACAGGTGCAGGATGCCGTGGATGATGACGCGGTGCAACTCTTCTTCGTAAGGCTTGTTGAAAAGCTCGGCATTCGAGCGAACCGTGTCAAGTGAGATGACCAGGTCGCCGTTGAGTACGTCGCCTTCGCAGTAGTCGAAGGTGATGATGTCGGTATAATAGTCGTGCTGCAGGTACTCACGGTTCACGCTCAGGATGTGCTCATCGTCGCAAAACAGGTAGCCCACCTCGCCCACCTTCTTCCCATAGGTAGCCGCCACACGCCTGATCCAGGCCGTGGTGTCGCGCTTGCGGATGGCAGGCATCCTGACGTTTTCAGTGCTGTAGGTAATCATCGGGAAACTATCGGATCTTCATTTTTCAGTTAAACTACTTATCTTTCTGCTTCTGGCGACGGCAGAAACGGTGTCACATCGACCCCGAAGTGCTGCAGCTCGCGCACCATCGACGAAGATACGCTGGCCAGCTGGGGTTCAGCAAAGAGAAGGATGGTCTCCACCTGACCGCCGCTGATCTGGTGGTTGATGTCGGCTTGCTCACGCTCATACTCGAAGTCCTTGGCCGAGCGTACACCTTTTATTATAAACCGGGCACCCTCCTGGCGTGCAAAGTCTACGGCCAGACCGTAGTAGGGCTTCACCTCAATGCGCGGCTCACAGGCATACAACCGGCTGATGGCCTCCATGCGCTGCTTTGCCGGGGTGAGCGTAGGCTTCTGCACATTGTCGCCCACAACGCCAATGACCAGCCGGTCGAAGAGTGGCAGAGCACGGTGCACAATGCTGTCGTGACCAGTCGTGAACGGATTGAAACTTCCCACAAAAATGCCTGTTTTCTGATTCATGGGGGCAAAGGTAATGAAAAGTTGGGAGTTAGGGGGCAGGAGTTAGGAGTTTTTAACACTCCTGCGCTCCCTTTCCAGTTCCCCTTCCCCTCATTTGAACGTCTCTTTCGACAACTCCTTGAAGAAGTCGTAGTCGAGAATGATACAGAACTGACGCAACAGACTGGTGTTGATGTCCTTGCGTGCAAAGATGTTGTAGACGTTGGTGCGCTCGCAGGAAATCTGGCCAGCCACCCAAACCACGGAGCGGTTCTTCTTCTCCATGATCTCTCTGATTCTTGATCCGATGTGCATAGTTATAAAGTAGTTTTAAGTTATGTCATTTCTAACCTTGTTTGCGATACTGAGAGGGCGTCATTCCAAAGGTCTGACGGAAGATCCGGCTAAAATAAGCCACGTCGTCGAAGCCGCATTTCACTGCCACCTCGCCCACGGGAGCCTGCACGTTGGCCATGAGCAGGCGCTTGGCGCGGGCCAGTCGCAGCCGCATCATATAGGCCGACGTGTTCTGCCCGGTAAGGGCCAGCACGCGGCGGTTCAGCTGTGAGCGGCTCAAGGCCATTCGGCTGGCCAGTGCCTCAACGTCGGCATGCCCCTGGGCCATGAGCAGGTAGACGTTGTCAATGAGTTTGTTCATGAACTGGCGGTCTTCGGCCGACAGCTCGGCGGTGGGTTGTCCGTCTGCCTGCAAGAACTTCTGGCGCAACATGCCGTAGTGCTTCAGCATTTTGTCGACCCTGACCAGCAGTTCTTCCGAGTTGAAGGGCTTCATCAGGTAGACGTCGGCTCCTGCCCTCAGACCCTTGATGCGGTCTTCCTCGGTGGTCTTGGCCGTGATAATGATGATGGGCACATGGTTGAGCAGACTCGACGAACGGATGCGGCGGCACAGCTCCAGTCCGTCGATTTCGCCCGGCATCATCACGTCGGTAATCACCAGATCGGGCATCGTTTCCTGTGCCTTCTCCAATGCTTCGGCTCCGCTGCGGGCGTAGATGAGCCTGTAATGGGATAGGTGCATGCCCACATAATAGGCAATGTCCTGGTTGTCCTCCACGACGAGCACGGTGTATTCCGGTTCGCCTGCGCTCTTTTCCGGTTTGCCTGTCGTTTCCACGGGCTGTTCCTGCAGTCCGGCATCCTGCAGCAGTTCCGTCATGGCCGGTGTGCTTTCCTCTGCCGTCAGCGGTGCTGTGTTGCTGTCCAACACGATGGGCAGCACAACGGTGAAGGTTGCTCCTTCGCCCTTGATGCTCTCGGCACTCACCGTGCCGTTCATGGCCTCGGTCATGAGCTTCACGAGCGAGAGTCCGATGCCCGTGCCCACATCCTCACCGGAGCGCGCACTGCCTTGATAGAAGGCTTCAAACAGGTGGGGAAGCTCCTCACTCGGAATGCCGCAGCCAGTGTCGAACACCTGTAGCTTCAGCCTGTTGCCGCTGGTAGCCTCCAGTGTCAGGTTCACCTTGCCGTAGGTGGGGGTGAACTTCATGGCGTTGGAAAGCAGGTTCGTAACGATGCGCAGCAGATAGTCGGGCACGAAGTCGGTCTCGATGGTGTTGAGCGAGTGGCTGTAGGACAGTTCGATGCGCTTGCTGGCAGCGTAGGACTGGAAGTTCTCGACAATCATGCCAACGAAAGGCACGATGTTACCCCGGCGCCACTTGGCCTCGCCCACGGCCGAGCGCACCTTCGAGATGTCGAGCAGCTGATTGATGAGCGAGAGCAGCGAGTTGCCCTGGTGCACAATCATCTTGGCTGCCGAGCGCACCTGCCCCATGTCCTCCACCTCCTGGTCTTCCAGCTGGTGGCCCAGTCCGAGGATGACGGTGAGCGGTGTGCGGAACTCATGGGTGATGTTTGTAAAGAACTGTTCGCGCACGCGTTGCATATGGCGGAACAGCTGCTGGCGGACGGTGCGGGTGTAGAGCGTGTACCACAGCATGCCGATGCCCACGACGGCCACCAACAACAGCAGTCCGGCCCAGATATAGGTCAGCCGCTTCGAGTGGCGCTCCTTGGCCAGACTGGCCTCAGCCCGCGCCTTGTCATCCAGTCTTTGCTGGCGTTCCATCTCCAGTTGTGCGTTCTGAATCTGCACCACCTTGCTGATGTTCATCAGGCTGTCGCGCAGGTGGTCGGCCATGATGTAGCTGGCAAGGGCCTGCTTCGTGTCGCCCGTCTTGGCGTAGAGCTCGTAGTAGAGTTCCTTTGCCTTGGACTGATGCTCGAGCGACTCAATGCGCCGCGCGGTGGTCTCGATGCGCTCCAGCACATCGGTGGCCTGGGCAATGTCACCCTGCTTGATGAAGATGCGGCCAATGTAGCAGCCTGTCTCTAAGCGATACCAGTCGTCGCTGGTCTGAGCCAGCGTGCGGTAACCCTTTTTGTAGGACTCCAAGGCGGCATCGAGCTGGCCCGACTGCTCATAGAGCCGTCCGATGTTGTTGTAGGACTGCGAGATGCCCGTTGCCAGATCGCCCCGCTCGTTCAGTTCGAGCGACTTTCGGTAAAGCGTCCATGCTTCGTCGGTTTTGCCCTGCTGCTCCTTGATGTTGCCCAAAGCTCCCAGGTCGAGAGCCTGTCCTTGCAGGTTGCCCAGCGCCTCTTCCACGGCCAGTGCCTGACGGAGCACTGTGTCGGCCATCTGCAGGTTGCCCATGAGCAGGAACACGCTGCCCATGCCGTTGAGTGCCACCGCCGTGTTTCTCCGCACCTGATGGTGCTCAGTTTCAGCATGCTCCATGCTGAGGTTGTAAGCCTGCTGATGGTAGTCCATCGCCTCGCTCAGCGCACCTAACCTTCGGTAGTCCGAAGCCAAGTTGTTCATGGCCCACATCATCTCGATGGCATCATTTGCCTTTTCGGCCATTTGCAGGGCTTCTCGATGGTGGGTCACGGCCCAGTCATACTGGCAGTGATCGCGACACAGGCGCCCCAACTGCCGCAGTGCCACTATCTGGCCCAGCACGTTGCCCTTACGCTTATAGTCGTCGAATGCTATTTTCAGTGAGTCGGTTGTATGATAACGGCTGAGCTGCTGCTCCAACTGCTCGTGCTGATCGTCATTGAGAACCGGCTCTGCAGTGTCGTTATTACTGCAGGCTGCCATCGTCAGTACAATCAGTACCAGAAGGAAACGGGCTGTTTGAGTCATTATCTGCATAAGGCCGATTAGGGTTTATGGACATTCTCGCCACAAATATACGAAAAAAGCAGATAAGTACCTTATAAAAGAACAAAAATTTTTCTACATTTTTTGTTTTTTATCATTTTGCCATTTGACTCTTCAACCAATTGTCTGTCAAATGGTTATATTTCTTCCATGCGTCATTTGTCATAATCAATAACGGAAAAACGCTTGCTCAGTCCTGTTCAAAATCACAATTCATGTCTGTCGTCACGAATAATACAGAAACAACCATCATATAACTGAGGCTTAGTTACGACGCAACTGAGGCTTAGTTATAACACAACTGAGCCTCAGTTGGAATGCAACCGAGGCTCAGTTAAATGCGCTTAAGAAGGAGTTAAGCGCGCTTAACGTCTGGTTAAACGCGCTTAAGAAATCAGTTGGTGGGAGTGACGGGCTTGATGCGGCCGTCTTTCTCAAACTCCATCGGGTCTATGCACACCTCACGATGGAAGCCAGGACCGTCCTTCTTGTCGATATAAGCAGGATTGATGCGGTGATAGACAATGTACCACTTGTCCTTGCCGGGTATCTGCAACACCGAGTTGTGGGCCGGGCCGTAGATTTTCTGGTCAGGACGCTGCTGCAGGATGACCGGCTGTTCAGCCACAGTGATGGGACCCAACGGCGAAGTCGAGGTGCCGTAGGCCACGTGGTAGTTGGGCGAACCCGTGTCGTCGACGCTCCAGAGGAAGTAGTAGATGCCGTTGCGCTTGAACACGTAGGTGCCCTCACGGTAGGCATAGTCCTGCAGGGTGCCGCCACGCGGGGTCATGCGCACAATCGTGGTGGTGTCAATCGAGGTCATGTCGGCGTTCAGCTTCGCTCCGGCCATATAGCCGTTGCCCCAATACAGGTAGCTCTGTCCGTCGTCGTCGGTAAACACGTCGACGTCAATCTGCTGACCGTTCTTCTGCCCCTCGGGCCGCTTGTCGACGATGGGACAGCCAAAGTCGGTGAAAGGCCCGGTGGGACTGTCGCTCACGGCCACGCCAATGGCCTTGCGCTCACCCTGGTCACCACTGTAATAAAAATAATACTTCCCGTTCTTGTGCTCAATGGCTGGTGCCCAGGCGTTGCCCTTTGCCCATCGAGTGTCTTTCTTCAAATCGAGGATGATGCCCTCATAGTCCCACTTTTTCAGGTCCTTCGACGAGTAGCAGGTGAAGTAGTAGCCACCCCAGCCGGGCGCACCGTCGGTGGTGGAATAGATGTAGTAACGGCCATTGGCAGCCAGCACCTCGGGGTCGGCATGCATTTCTGGCAGGATAGGATTGTGCTGTGCCTGCACCGAAAGGGCCATGGCCGACAGCAAAGTGAGCAGTAGTTTCTTCATCTTTTTGGTCTTTGTGGATTGTTATTTTGGGCAAAGTTACGAAAAAAAAGAGATAATCCGCTAATTTTGAGAGAAATAAAACGCAAATTAGAGTTTTTTTTGTAACTTTGCTTCCAAATTGCTACTTTACAAAAAAACTACAGAACATGATGAAACAACTACTTGCTTTATTTGTGGCCTGCATCCCGCTTCTGGGTGCAACGGCACAAACAGAACTGACTACGACCCAACTGAACAGCCTCTACAAAGCTACGTCGAAGAAGGTGGTCAGCGTTCACGACCCTTCGGTGGTGTGGGAACCCGCATCGAAGCGCTACTACATCTTCGGCTCGCACCGTGCCTGCGCATGGACTACCGACATGCAGAACTGGACGAACTTTGCCTCGCCCTGGAAGGTGGGCAGCGACAACAATGCTGCCAACGACAAGGCTTTCGTCACACCTGCCGTGAAAAAGGTGAAAAAGGGTGGAGAGGAAGTCGATTTCCCACAGTTCAGTGCCTACGGATGGTCGGCCTGCATTCCCAAGAGCGGGGATAACGAATGGGGAAGCATCAATGGCAACATGTGGGCACCCGACGTGATCTGGAACCCCGTCATGAAGAAGTGGTGCCAGTACCTGAGCATCAACGGACTGAAGTGGAACTCAAGCATCATCCTGCTCACGTCCGACCAGATTGAAGGCCCTTATGAATATCAGGGGCCTGTGGTTATCACCGGCTTCAATGTCGACGGCAACAGTGACGTGGACTATAAGAAGACCGACCTGCAGCTGGCCCTGGGCAATGTGTCGTCGCTGCCTTCACGCTACACCAGCTACTGGGGGCGCCGCTGGCCCCATGCCATCGATCCCTGCGTGTTCTACGACGAACAAGGTCAACTCAGGATGGCCTACGGTTCATGGAGTGGCGGCATCTGGATGCTGGATCTCGACGAAGAGACCGGACTCAGGGACTATGACGTGAAGTACCCTTCTACCGACGGAAGCACCGACGGCGTGACCAGCGACCCATACTTCGGCAAGAAGATAGCCGGTGGCTACTACGTGTCGGGCGAGGGTGCCTATATAGAATATGTGGGCGGCTACTATTACCTGTTCCTCAGCTACGGCTTCCTCGACTCTACGGGCGGCTACGTCATGCGTATGTTCCGCTCGAAGAACCCCGACGGCCCCTACACCGACGCTAACAGCATCAATGCCATTTTCGAGAGCGACAAGAAGAACTATGGCAAGAACTCCGACAACCGTGGCGTGAAGGTCATGGGTGCCTACGCTGACTGGGGCTTCATGACGAAGGGCGAACTGGCACAGGGCCACAACTCCGTCATTGCCGCCGAGGACGGCCGCACCTACCTGGTCTACCACACCCGCTTCGACGACGGCTCAGAGGGCCATCTGGTGCGCGTCCACCAGATGTTCCAGACCAAGAACGGCTGGCTCGTGGCTTCGCCCTTTGAATACAACGGTGAGGAGATTACCGATGAGGACATCGCTTCGCGTGAGCTGTTCAGTGACAGTGAGATAGCCGGAACCTACAACATCCTGATTCACAAATACGGCATTGACTATGCCAACCGCGAAGTGGTGCGGCCCGTCAGCATCACACTCTCAGCCGACAAGAAAATAAGCGGTGCCTACAGCGGAAGCTGGTCGCACGATGCCGGCACGGGCTATATCAAGCTCACCATGGGCGGCGTGACCTACAACGGCGTACTGTTCGAACAGCAGATGGACGGACAGTCCATCAAAACCATTTCCTTCTCAGGACTGGCCAGCAGCGGTGTCAACGTGTGGGGCTACCGCCTCCGCGACGACTATGCCCTGGCCTGGCAGATGAAGAACCAGAAGCTGCCTGTCTCGGCTGGCAAGCAGATCAACACGCATACCGACCTTTACAACGTGGAAATCCTCGATCCGAACGTGACGCTTGACTGGAGCAGCTCCGTGCCCGAGGTTATCTCCAATGCCGGACGCTACAACCCCACGGGACTCACCGAGGACGTCAGCATGGAACTCACGGCACGTCTCACAGCCGGCAACTACTTCTGGCAGCGCGCCTTCAACGTCACAGCTATGGCCGAAAGCTTTCCTGAAGCCGACTGGCGTACAGGCATGCTGGCCCATTACGGCTTTGACGACGAAGCACTGAGCAACACCTTGAACCATAGCGAGAAAGCCCTGCTGAAGCGCAACGGCACCACGGCAGTCCCGTCGTTAGAGACCGACGAGATGCGAAACGGGCAGTTCGCACACCTCAACTTCGGTGCCAACAAGAAGGAGAGCTACGTGGAAATGGTCAATCCGCTCTATGGAAAAGAGCTGACCGACGGTGCCACGCTGGCCTTCTGGGTGCGCTGCAACGATGCAGCCAACGTATGGGACGCGCTCTACGGCTTCTATGATGAAACGTCGCAGGCCCGCCTCTACCTCACGGGCAACCTCTACACAGGCTACAACAACAATGCAGGCAGCTGGCTGGACATTAACCATCCCGAGACAACTGACCGCACTGAACTGCGCGACGGACGCTGGCATCACGTGATCATCCTCTTCAGCCGCAACAAATACAGTGCCATCAAGACCTACATCGACGGTGTGCAGAAGAACACCGGTGACAAGTATAACGGAAAGATGGGCGAAACGTCGGTGACAACCAAGACGGCATTCGACTACAACCTCATCGTCGACCACCTGAAGAACAGCCCCAAGTTCTACCTGGGCTACGGTTCGTTCTGGGGTTCGGCCAATGCCTGTTTCGACGATGTGTTCCTCTACGACCGCGTGCTGGAGCCCGACGAAGTGAAAGCCCTGCGCCTAATGTGCAGCCGTGTGTATAACTTCGATGTGCTCAATCCTACTGGCATCAGCACCGTTATGCTCGACCAGCCCGACAACAGCAGCCGACTCTACGACCTCCGAGGCCGCCAGGTCAGCGGAACACCACAGAAGGGACTCTACATCAAGAACGGAAAGAAAGTCATCATCAAATAAACAAAGAATCATTATGAGAAAGAAACTGCTCATGCTTTGCCTGGCCTTCGGCTGTGCCTGCTGCGCAATGGCCGTGGCACGGCATCAGGCTTTGCTCACAGCAAAGAACCTGACCATCACGACCAAGGCCGGACAGACCTATTATTATATTGTGAGTAGCAACGACTCACCCATGATGTACCGTGCAGAAGGGCGTCTGATCGTGGGCCGCGACACCTTCCTGCTGTCCGACATACAGTCCATGCGTTTCCGCTCCATGGCCCACTTCCTGCTCGACGAAGACAGCACGGCCTTCAGCGGCAGCTATGCCGTAGACCACGGACTGCTGGCCTTGCGCCGCACCATGCAGAAGGGAAGTTGGAACTCGCTCATCGTTCCCGTCGATATGACCGCAGCTCAAGTGCTTGATGCTTTCGGCGACAGCACACGTGTGGCCACCGTCCGTGGCATGAGCGACAAGGTCAGCGCCACACTCGACTTCGAGACCATTGACCTGCAGGCCGACCCTAATGCCATTGCCATCAAGGCTGGGCAGCACTATCTGCTCAGTCCGTCGCGAGAACCAGACTATTCCGACAGTCAGCGACCCTCAACCACCTGGGGAAGCAACCGCCCCTACGGCCCCATTTACCTTGTTCCCAACGTCAGCATGGCCTCAGGTCAGAAACGCCCCAAGGCCAAGACCGTCTTTGAGGGGACAAACTACAGCAGTTACATACAGGCATCTGGCGCATACTACCAACACAACGTGAGTGCAGGCAACTACCTCCTGAACGACGAGGGACGCTTCATCCTCACCGAGGAAAGCGTCACACAGCCGGGCTTCACCTCCTGCTTCACCGACCACCGTGAGGACAAGACGCTACCGCTGCGCTTCTACATCGACGGCATTAACGAAGACCTGTCGCCCGCCACAGGCATCGAAGGCCTCATCGTCAACCCCACCGGGGATTCAGATGCCATCTACGACCTGCACGGACGCCGCCTCGACGCAGCACCGCGCAAGGGCATCTATGTGAAGAACGGTAAGAAATTCATCGTAAAATAAAGGAGGAATCATGAAAAAGACCATATATCTCATCCTGCAGATACTCTTCATCCAGGGTGCCACGCAGTGCCTGATGGCCCAGACGGGCGACACGCTTTGGGTGCGCTACGACAACCGTTTCAAGAAAAACAGCACCATCCTGCTGAAAGATGTCGATTCCATCGAGGTGGGAACCAGCAACTTCAAGTGCTTCACCACGACGAAGACACTGGGCTACTTCACCCAGAAATACACCGACCTGGTGCCTGTCGACGCATCGGACATGATGTTCACCGACCCCGGCCGCTACCTACTGAAGCCCAACACCTACAGTGGTACCAACTATGAGAACGCCCAGGCCACGCAGGGCTACAACTTTGCCCACCACGTGGAGAGCGAACATTTTGCCGTGTTCTGGGACGCACGCTACGGCGACAACCCCAAGAGCATCAAGCACCCGAACAACGGTAGCGTGGCCAATGCCTACGACGTGCTTAACATTGCTGAGAAGTGTTGGGACTGCTACGTCACTGACCTGGGCTTCATCGTGCCCGGACAGTCCACCACCGACCGCTACAAGGTCCAGCTCTACATTCCCTATCAGAGCGAATGGCGTGCCGATGCTTCGGGCGACAACGGCCAGGAACCCGACGGCAGTTGGCAGCAGACAGGCTTGGGACACTTCAATCCCTGGGCAGCCACAGCCCGTGGCGGTCACACCGTGGCTCACGAGGTGGGCCACACGTTCCAGTTCCTCGTATCAGCCGACCTCGGTAGCGGCCACGGATGGCGCTGGGGATGGGGCGGCGGCAATGACTGTAGCTGGTGGGAGAGCTGTGCCGACTGGCAGGCATACC
>JAEEGL017061992.1_pt1 | contig 12345 bp, 12 predicted proteins | sample 9134231 | NCBI WGS metagenome assembly JAEEGL01 (sample SAMN16246548, study PRJNA631951) | gut metagenome | biome: gut microbiome; feature: rumen; material: fiber-attached | host: Bos | place: Iran: Karaj | collected 2018-10 | reverse complement strand
GTTAAGTGTTGTGTGTGAAACGCCGTCAAAGTTCCGATTGCAGTACTGTTTGCTTAAGCACTTCATCCTACTTCCTCCTTCGAAGTAATTTTCGTTAGTAACTGGTATAGTAAAAAGTCTACTTTTTTCATTTGCACAGTATCTTCTTACTATATATTGGTTTTAACCATATAATATTTTACCAAAAAATAGTTATTATGTCAATTAAAATTGTTTATCATTATTCTTTGTATTCCTTTATTTCAAACGTATTTCATGTTTTTAGTTTGACTTTTTGTATAAAAAATGATATTATGTTACTATTGCATGATAACTTGTGGCCCTACAATATAGGCCACATCTTCAAAATTATACAAATAGAGGTGAATAGAACATGAAGAAAATCGTCAAAACGACCGAACGCAACTGGCAATGCCCCTATTGTGGATTCTTGAACGACCTTTCAGACAACTCCTGCAAAAACTGCGGAGCCGTACGAAATGGAGATGAAGTAGAAAAAGAAGTCACTACCAATTTTGAAGAAACCACAACTACTGAGACTGCTGAAGTCTCTGACATCGTCATTTCAGCTCACAAGACTATTCCAACCCTGCTCAAAATCATAATTGCACTTCTTGCCGTTCTGACTGCTGCTTACTTTATCATTGGTGGTGTAAGTATTACCCGTGAAGATGCCAATATCGAACAATACACTGTTGTTAGCAAAACTTGGGAATACACCATTAGCATTGGTGAATATGCTGAAGTAAAAGGAATCACTTCATACATTAAACCACCTGCTGATGCAACAAACATCAAAACAAAGCAAGTTATGCAAAGCAATGGTTGGTACAAAACAGAATATACATATGATTATTTCGACTGGAAAGTGGTAAGAACAGAAACAATTACAGGTGAAGATGATGTTCCAACCTTTAAAGAATACTCAGTATCTGAAGGTGAAAAAATAATGGAAACATCAGAAGTGCGCTACATGGTAACTGTAAACACCTCTTCCGGAAAGAAAAACATCAGCGTTTCCAAAGCAAAATGGATCACACTCATTCCTGGAAAAGTATATTCTTCAAACGAGCTTCCTTAAATGAAATGACAAAAAAAGGACACCCCTAAAAAGGTGTCCCATTTTTTATTTTATTCGTACCATTCAAATACCCACTCTAAAATTTTAACTGTATCTCCTTCTTTAACTCCTTTTTCTCTTAAAGCTTGTTCAATTCCAAGTTTTTTAAGCATTTTTTCCATATAGTGATATGATTCATTATCTCCAATATTCACTCTTCCCATAAGTCTTTCACAAGCAGGTCCTGTAACTATAAATTCACCATCAACAACATCTATTGTAAATTCATCTTCTTCATCTTCCAAAGTATATATTACTCTATCTTCTAATTCGTATAATTCTTCTTTTGGAAGTGTTTTTAAAACTTTTGATACGTAATTAAATAATTCATTTAGCCCTTCACCTGTTGCAGCAGAAATTTTGAATATTTCAATATTTTGTTTTTTAGCCATTTTTTCAAGTTCTTTAAATCCTGTGTCATCTTGCATACTATCAATTTTATTTGCTACAATAATTTGCTTTCTTTCAGCTAATTTTTCACTATATTTTCTTAATTCCTCATTTATTTTATTAAAATCTTCTACTGGATTTCTTCCTTCTAATCCTGCAACATCTATTACATGAAGTAATAATCTTGTTCTTTCAACATGACGCAAAAACTTTATTCCAAGTCCAACTCCTTCACTTGCACCTTCTATGATTCCAGGAATATCAGCTAATACAAAACTGTCTCCATATTCTGTTTTAACAACTCCTAGATTTGGATCTATCGTTGTAAAATGATAATTTGCAATTTTAGGTGTTGCTGATGTTACTTTTGAAAGTATTGTTGATTTACCAACATTTGGGAATCCCAACAATCCAACATCCGCTAATAATTTAAGTTCTAATATAATTTCTTTTTCTTTTCCTTTTTCTCCATCAATTGCAAAACGTGGAGCTTGTCTTGTAGATGTGGCAAAATGTGAATTTCCCTTTCCTCCTCTACCGCCTTTTAAAATAAGTTCTTTTTGTCCTGGCTTATCTAAATCTACAATTACTTTTCCTGTTTCAGCATCTTTTACTATTGTTCCTACAGGAACTTTTACTACTAAATCTTCCCCACTCTTACCAAATTTATGACCTCCACTTCCGTTTTGACCATTTTCTGCTTTATATTTTTTGTTATATCTAAAATCAATTAATGTATTGGCATCTGGATCAACCTCAAAATAGATATCGCCACCACGACCGCCATCTCCGCCATCTGGTCCACCGGCAGCTACATATTTTTCTCTTCTAAATGTAGCCGCTCCATTTCCACCATCTCCTGATTTAATTATTATTTTTACATAATCAACAAACATTTTAATTCTCTTTTCTATAATACTAAACCGATTTTTTCGTATACTTCTTTTACCATCTTATTTGCTTTTTCTGCTGCTTTTTCATCTGCTTTTTTTACTATTTCCATTAGTTTTTCTGGATTTGCTAAAAGCTCTTCATATCTTTTTTGTATTGGTTCTAATCTTTCTACAATTGCTTCTGCAACTGCTGTTTTAAAATCACCATATCCATGGCCTTCAAATTCTTTTTTTATTTCTTCCATAGATTTGTTTCTGATAATTCCATATATTGTCATAAGATTACTTACGCCTGGTTTATTTTCTTTATCATATCTTACACAGTTTTCTGAATCTGTAACTGCTTTCTTTAATTTTTTTCTAATTTCATCAGGTGTATCTGTTAATAAGATTTTGTCCATAATATCTGGTGCACTTTTACTCATTTTTGAATTTGGGTCTTGAAGTCCCATAATTCTTGCACCTTGTTTTGATATTAATGGTTCTGGTATTTTGAATGTTTCTCCATAAATTGAATTAAATCTTTCTGCTATATCTCTTGTAATCTCAAGATGTTGTTTTTGATCATCTCCTACTGGTACCAAATCAGCATTATAAATTAATATATCTGCAGCCATTAATACTGGATATGTAAATAATCCACTATTAATATTGTCTGCATGTTTTGCAGATTTGTCTTTATACTGAGTCATTCTATTTAACTCACCCATATATGTATAACAATTTAGTACCCATGATAGCTGTGTATGAGCTGGAACATGAGACTGAATAAAAATTGTGTTCTTCTCAGGATCAAGGCCAGCTGCTATATATAATGCTATTAATTTTAATGTATTTTCTCTTAATTCCTCTGGATTGTTTCTAATTGTTAGAGTATGTAAATCTGCTACCATATAATAGCAATCATATTCATCTTGCATTTTAGTCCAATTATTAATTGCTCCTAAATAGTTTCCTAGATGTAGACTTCCTGTTGCTTGAATTCCACTTAAGATAATTTTTTTGCCCATAATATAACAACCTCCTTAAAAATGATATTAATATTATACTTTAAATCCCTATAAAAATCAAGGATTTTACTACAATCGGGAAATGTGTTATAATAATTATAGCGTACTTTACGCTAGTCTGGCTTACAATAAGCTAGATTAATATCAAACTGGCCCGATAAGGGAACGAAAGCATAAGCTAAAAAAAGCTGTGCCGTAGGGAAAGGATAAAAATGCGGTTAGTTTTGTACAAAAACAAGCACGTCATTCGGCCCACTGAAACAATTGTAGTAACTTTCGATGGCAATAATATGAAAACTTATTTTGGATTGGAGGTGCCTAGTTTTTTCAAGAAAATTGAAAATCCTACCCCGGAGAATGTGGAATCCTCAATGAGCATTTTTCTCTGTGATAGTCGTGAAGCAAAGATTGGCGACGCCTTCAGTTTCACGCCTATGTGTAGAACACCTCCAGAAATTTTTCCTATCGAACTTCCAACTTCACGTGGTGAACGTATTGCATGGGCACTTTCGTTTATCGAAGAAGAAACACATGCTCATTCATACAAAGATTTTTTCAAACGATACAGCGATGTGAGAATTGCATATGACTCTACCGAGTATTTTCTGGAAGCCAAACCTGAAATTTACGCCTTTATGCTGGCAAAGAAAAATCCTGGAAAAAACAAAAAAAGATCAAGTCGCATTAAGCCATTGTTCATTTGGATTTCTGACACCATCAGTGATGTAAATCTGATGCAGCTCATTACAACATATGAGACATATCGGAGTATCAATCTTCCAGTAGAATACTTATACGTGCTATAAAACTGCTTTTGTCCCAGTTTGCCCACATCTTGCCAAAACTTGATGTGGGTCTTTTTTATATAACAAAAAAAGCAGATTTCTGCTTTTTCTTATTATAAAAAACAAAAAGTGAGATTTTTAAATCTCACTTTTAAACATTATTGTTGATCTTTACCTTCTGGTAATGCTGGATAATCAAATACAATTCTTGCAGACATAACCATTCTAATAACTCTAACAAATTTACTATTTTTAAATCTTTGCCATAATGAAGGCTTGGCTTCAAATCTTGTTTCTTCATAATATGTATTTTCAGCAGTATCTTCTGTAGTAGTTTCAGCTGCAGCAACATTTTCTGCAACTTCTGTAGTAGCTTCTGCTTCTATAGCACCTATTTCTACTACTTCTGCTTCTTGAACTTCTTCTACCGCACTTTGTTGATTTCCATCTTCAACTGGAGCAGGAATATATTTTAATGCTTCTGCTATTTCAATTCCAATATAGCTTAATGCTTTTGATCTATCTTCTATTCTTTCCATATCTATTTCAATATGTAAATTAGATTCTAAATTATTTACTTTTGCTTCGATTAATTTAACTGCACTAATATATTCTTCTGTAGTTTTATCTTTAGTTCTACCAATAATATTTAAAGCTTCAGCAACATCTTGTGGGTATTTTGTTTCTATTTTCTTAACAATTTCTTTCCAGTTTTTTGCTCTTGCTTTTACAGCTGTAGTAGCATCTCTTAAAACACTGGCTAATTTAATATTTCTTTCTCTATGTCTAATTAATTCCTCAATTTTTTTAGTGTTTTCTTCAAATTGATTTGTTGCATACTCAACTAAATCGTAAGAAGCTTTATATACACTAGCTGGGAAATTCTTTTTCTTTGGATATTCTAAAAGATAAGTTTTAACTGATTCTACTAAATCTTTAAAATAAGAATCTTCTTCTAATTGTATAATTTGCTTTTTACTATTTGGATTAATTAATTTTTCAATTTTGTCTATATTAGACAATATTTTTTCTTCCGTGATAACCATCTTCACGTTTACCATGCCTGATTTATGGAAAAATGACATTGTAAACAACCTCCTTCGTATCAATCTCTAATTAAATACTAAAACTATTATAGCTTATTTTCCGTAAGACTACAAGAGTTTTTTTGACAAAATTTTATTACTTTTTTGTTACGAGTAATAAAAGTTTTGTAATATAATTGTAATATTCCAAAATGATATTTTCTTTATTTCCTTATATGCTTCATTTTTTTATTATATTAGTTAGTAATAAACAAAAAATAATCTTTATCAAAATATCCCATATCTCCAGTTAAAAGCCATCCATCTTCTGTATAATTTTCTTTTTCTGAATTAATAATGCTAGGACCTCTAACAACTAATTTTCCTATTCCCATTTCATTAGGTTCAATAATTTTAGCTTCTAGACTTGGTAATATTTTTCCAACAGAACCGTATTTTACACATGTTTGATGTTCTGTAGAAACAACTGCGTGAAGCTCTTTTAATTCATAACTTTGATAAGTATTTATACCTAATTCATTAAATGCTTTTTCTACTTCTGGATTAATTTTATCCATACCAGCTATAAATATTCTTACTCTTCCTCCTAATGATTCATGAATATCTTTAAATACTTTTTTTCTAAGATCAAGTCCTGAGATTTTTTTAAAAACTGTTATAAATTTCATATTAAATTTTACAGATTTTAATTTATCTTCTTTCTCAATTTTCTGCATCAAATTTCCATAAATATTTTCATATACTCTTGACGCAGAAATCATTGCTGTAGCTTGGAATTCCTTTAGTCTATTTATAATTTGTGTTTCATCTTCACAAAAGGAAATACCTGCTCCAACACTAACAGGATATAAAAATCCAACTATGCACTCAAACAATTGATGAAGTGGTAAAGATGATAAAAATAAATCATTTGAATTTATATCAAACATAGAAGAAATATCATAAATATTTGTGCATATATTTTTGTGTGATAACATAACTGAATTTGCTTTTGAATCAAACAACATAGCTATTATATCATCATTATTTATTTCTACATCAACAAAACTTCTTGCACCATTTTTTAATAATTCTTTACCTAATTTTATTAATTCTTTTTGTGAATATATTTCATTTGTTTTTTCTTCTAAATCCATAGATATGCGGAATTTAATTTTAGTTTTCTCAATTATATCATTATATTTTGATGAATAAAAAATAGCTGCTACTCCTGAACTTTCAATTAAACTAATTATCTCATTTTCAGGCAATAACTTATTAAGCGGAACTACAATTCCAGTTCCGCCTGCTATAGCAAGATATGCTTCTTCCCATTCATATCTATTTTCTGAAATAATAGCAATCCTTTTTCCTTTTAGTCCTATACTAATTAAAGCTGTACCTAATGCATTTATTTCGTCAATATAATCATTATAAAGCATTTTATATATTTCTTTATTTTCTTCGTTTTTAAATTTAAACGCAGTACAGTTACCAAATTCTTCTTTGGTATTATTAATAATTTCTTTTAAGTTATTAAATCTAATACCATTAAAAATTTGGTCACAACCCTTTATTACTCTCTCGACCATTCTATTACTCCAAAGGATGTTTATTCCATATTTCCTAATTTACTTTTTAAGTCTGCAATAATAATATTTGTATCTTCTAAATCTTTTTTATTTCTTTCTAATTCATCTTGATAGATTTTTATCAATTCGGTAGCCTCTTCTTGATCAAAACTATTAGCAAAAATTCTTCCTTTTTCAAATTCAATTTTCTTTTTTGCAAATATTTCTTTATCAATCATCTTACAATACCTCCTCTACACTATCTTCTGGTGGCCTTCTAAGTATAATTTTTGATTTTCCTTCAAAAATTTTTCTATAACCATCCCACATAGCAACAGCTTTTGTTCTGTCTTCTCTTGATAAAACTACTTGATCATATAATCCATTTAATCTAGTTGTAAGTACGATACTTGGATCAACTTGTTGATCAGCGTGTTCGAAAATTTCAAGTGCTCTATTGCATTCATCAATAACCCATCTATCCTCAAAAGCACATGCATCATTAAATTCTTCTGAATCAATTAATTCAGAAATTTTGTCTTGTAATTCTATACCTTGTAATCTAGATAAATCTTCTGAATCGCTATCTACTAAATCTTTATCCAATCCTAGTATTAGTTCTAATGTTCTTCTGTAAACTTGTTGATATGCTTCCCAGCCCTCAGGATTCTCTTCTTTTAATCTATCTTCCATTCCAAAAAGAATTCCTTCTGCACCATGTACACTTCTTACTTTTTCTAGCCATTCGTCATGACTATCCATATATCTTTTACTATCTTGTAATTGTCTTTCAATAATTTCTTTACTAATAGTACAATGATCCTCACCAGGAATACTTGCATAATCAACTATGAAATCTTCTGTTCCATCTTCATTTATTTCTCTTGTAATATATCCTAAATTTCTATAGTTTTCTAATATTGAACCAATCATTCTTAATGCATAAAACGGTTTGCTATTTTCTGAAACGCTTTTTCCTTCGGCATTATAATCATATCCCATTAGTTTTAGCATAGTAGCTAATCTTAATTGTCTCATCACTCCAGCTGTTTTAGCAGGCATTCCAATTCTATCTAAATCTTTTACTTGTTTAAATGTTTGGTATACACTTTTGGCTAATTCTTCAGAAGGTGATGTAGGTTTTGCTTTCCTATCAAACTTTTTCTCAATGCTTCTATATTGAGGATTTTCTGAGTCATTACATATCATTGTATTATCATCTAAAAGCCAAAAGTCAAATCTAAACCCTTCATAGGCTACTCTAATAGATGCAAAATGTAATCCTTTTTTAGATTCACCAAATACTCCTTCACTCAATGTATCATTTCTTATCCATTCTGCATATTGATTTCCATCTTTACTTCTTCTATATGGTAATAAGATTGAATACTTTCCATCTTCCACTCTAGCAGAAGCAGTTCCTCCTTTAAAGTCAACATTAAAGTTTTTTACCATAGCAAACTCCCTTCAATTATCTTTAGAATTCGTAAAAATTATATCATAAAAAATAAAATAAAACAATTTTTTAAAATATTATATACTATTTTTAGAAATGATTCTTTCCAAGTCTTTTATTTCTTTACCTGAAAGATATGAAATACTATTTAAAGAAAGGCCTATATTCATTGCTTTACTTAATAGTTTATAACTCATATAATTTAATGAAAGTTCTTTTTCTATTTTTATTATTTTATAAACACTTCCAATAAAATACTTATCTATTTTAGTTATCTCACAAATACGTTCAACAGACATTTCTTTTCTAATTGCTTCTGCAATTACTAAGAATATTTCTGAATTATTATTTTTTAATTCAACTTCTAAATCTTGTTTCTCAAATTCAATAAGTCTCTCTAACCTAAAATATTCATCTAATTTCATATTAATACAACTTGTCTTAATAATTGCTGATTCTATATTTTTTGAACTAATTGTAATATCATTAATATCAACACTTACTTCTTTTAATATTGGCTCATAGCAACAATTATTTCCATCTATTCTTATTTCATTTAGCACTTTTCCAGCCAACAAATTAAAAACTACTTGCTCCATTGGATATTTTGTAACCTTTTGAATAAGAGTTTTTTTACTATTTATATCATAGCTTAATAATTTAAATTCAAAAGTTGTGTGATTTACAGCAAATTTAAAATTTATATTCCCAATACTTTTTAAAATGTTTGCATTTTTTATGGCCTCTGCTCTTATCATCTGATAAGGCTTATTTGGAATTGTAAGTATAGGTAATACTGAAATATTCTCATTAATGAATTCTCTACTTCCTATACAAATACAGTTTCCATTAATATCTCTTAAAATCTCAATTTCAACTTTTTTCCACTCTTCATAATCTTGTTCGTCAAATGTTTCCAAATTTATTACTGGTCTTTCTTCTGGAATTATTTCTGTCTTAATATTTAAATTTACCTCTGGTTTAACTATATTTCTATTAATTTCAAAATTTCTTCTATTCTTCTTTTTTGACATATTTACCTCTTAAATTTTTCCAATAAAATCATCAAAAATAAAATTCATGTCTAGCGGTCCTGGACATCCTTCTGGTTCAAATTGAACAGTAATTGCATTACAATTTTTATAATATAAACCTACAACTATTCCTGTATCTATGTTTTGAAATATGATATCTGCAATCGAATAATTTATTGAATCTTTAGAGATAGCATATTCAAAGTTTTGAGATGTCATATATATTTTATTTTTCTTCACATCTTTTACAGCAAAATTAATCCCATGATTTCCATTTTTTAATTTTTCTGTTTTAAATCCATTAGCAATTCCTATTAGCTCATGTCCTAAGCCGATTCCTAAAATAGGAATATTTTTATTGCATAATACTTTAACTGTTTTTATAATATTATCCATACTTTCTGGATTTCCAGGTCCATTTGTAATTACTATACCATTAGGTTGATCATACAAAATAACATCTGCAGATGTATTTGCAGGATATATAATAACTTCAGTATTTCTCTTCAATAGTGAATTTACAATTCCATGCTTTAATCCTAAATCTAATACTGCTAACTTTTTGAATTTTCCTTTTCCATATTTCTTTATACTTTTGGTTGTAATATTCATAACAGGATTTTCAATTTTATAATTTTTTATCTCTTCCAATATTTCATCCATATTATTTATTGTAGATGTTAAATATGCTTTCAAACTGCCTTCTTTTTTTATAATATTCTCTAGTTTTCCAACATCTATACCAGACAATCCAGGAACTTTATAGTCTCTTAAATATTTATCAAAATTTATTTTATTTGGTATATTGCTTTCAAATTCTGCTATTTCTTGAACAAAAATCGCAGAAGCCCATATATTATCAGATTCACAATATTCTGGAATTATTCCATAATTTCCAACTAGTGGATATGAAAATACAATTCCTTGCCCATAATAACTTGGATCTGTTAGTGTTTCTATATAACCAAAATTTTCATTATTAACAACTAACTCCATTACAACATCTTGGTTATATCCTATTCTTTCACCTTCAAAAATTTCACCATTTTCTAAAATTAAAAATCCAGTCATACATTCACTTCCTATATAAAAAAGACACTAATTAATTTAGTGTCTTTTATCTTTTTATCTATTCGAATTCTATAATATCTTACCTTAAAAATCAACAGATTTTCAATAAATTGTAGATTTATATTATTGTAATTGTTTCATTACTTCTTCAGCAAAGTTTTCTTCTTTTTTCTCGATTCCTTCACCTTTTTCGAATCTAGCAAATCTTGAAATTTCTGCTCCTTGGCTCTTTACTAAATCTCCAACTTTCATACTTGGGTCTTTAACAAATTCTTGATCTAATAAACAGATTTCTCCATAGAATTTTCCAATTCTTCCCATAACCATTTTTTCAGCTATTTCAGCAGGTTTTCCTTCATTCATAGCTTGAGCTTTTAAGATTTCCATTTCTTTTTGAACTCTTTCTTGAGGAACAGATTCTCTATTTACATATTCTGGTCTTGCTGCAGCAATTTGCATACATACATCTTTTGCAAGTGTACTTTCGCCTTTTGGACAATCTACTAAAACTGCTATTTTTCCAGCACCATGAATATAACTTTCTATTAAACCAGTTGTTTCAAATCTCTCAAATCTTCTAATTGTCATATTTTCACCAATTGTAGCTATTTTTTCTGTTAAAACTTCTTTAACTGTTTTATCAGAATCTGCATATTTTGTTTCTAATAAAGCTTCTACATCTGTAGGATTCTTTTCAGCAACTATTTTAGCTACTGAATTTACAAAATTAACAAATTCATCGTTTTTAGCAACGAAGTCTGTTTCAGCATTAACTTCTACTATTGATCCTACTTTTTTATCTGGAGCAACATATGTTGCAACTAAACCTTCAGCTGCTATTCTTCCAGATTTTTTAGCTGCTTTTGCTATTCCTCTTTCTCTTAACAATTCTGCTGCTTTTTCCATATCTCCATCTGTTTCTGTCAATACTTTTTTGCAATCCATCATTCCTGCGCCTGTTTTTTCTCTTAAATTTTTAACTAATTCTGCTGTTATCATTTAATGATCCCTCCTATTAATTTAAAATTAGGGCGTAATTTAGAAAATATAAATAGCGCCCTTTTATTTTATAAAATATTATTCTTCATCTGTTTCAGCTGCTTTTTTTGGTTTTCTTCCTCTTTTTGGTTTTTCTTCTTTAACTGGTTCTTCAGCTTTAACTTCTTCTACAACTTCAGCTGGTTCTTCAGCTTTAGTTTCTTCTACAGGTTCTTCTTCTGCAACTGCTTGTTCCATATCTGTAACTTCTTCAGCTTCAGCCATTTCTCCAACAGTTACTTCTGCATCTTCACCTTGTCTTCCTTCAATAACTGCATTGGCCATAACATCTGCTATTAATTTAACAGCTCTTATAGCATCGTCATTTCCAGGTATAGCATAATCTACATCTTCTGGATTGCAGTTTGTATCAACTAAACCAACAACTGGTATACCTAATTTTCTAGCTTCTAATATAGCAATTCTTTCTTTTTTAGGATCTACTACAAACATAACACCTGGCATTTCATGCATTTCTTTGATTCCACCAAGATTTTTTTCTAGTTTTTCCATTTCATTTTTTAGTCCAGCAACTTCTTTTTTTGGTAGAACTTCGAAAGTTCCATTTTCTTCCATTGCTTCTAAATCTCTTAATCTTTGAATTCTGCTTTGGATAGTTTGGAAGTTTGTTAACATTCCTCCTAACCATCTTTGATCTACATAGTACATACTGCATCTTTGAGCAGCTTCTTTAATGCACTCTTGTGCTTGTTTTTTAGTTCCAACAAATAGAACTGTTTTTCCTTCTTCTGATTGTTCTTTAACGAATTTGTAAGCTTCGTCTAATTTCTTTGATGTTTTTTGTAAATCGATGATGTGGATACCATTTCTAGCTTGATAAATGTATTCAGCCATTTTAGGATCCCATCTTCTTGTTTGATGTCCAAAATGAACACCAGCTTCAAGTAATTGTTTCATTGCAACTACTGCCATTTTTAAATTCCTCCTTAAT
>JAEEGL016785037.1_pt1 | contig 12345 bp, 7 predicted proteins | sample 9134231 | NCBI WGS metagenome assembly JAEEGL01 (sample SAMN16246548, study PRJNA631951) | gut metagenome | biome: gut microbiome; feature: rumen; material: fiber-attached | host: Bos | place: Iran: Karaj | collected 2018-10 | reverse complement strand
CTACCAAGGCGGAGGCCGACGAATATGCGAAGACGCTCGACGAGAGCCACACCGTCACGGTCCGCAGGACCAACCTTTCCGACGCCTTCGTGGAGATGACCGGCAACAAGATCGGTGACAATGGATTCATGCTCGGCGGCGCCAAGAAGGGGGGACACTGATGTCCTTCTTCAGAGACGTCTACCACGTGGCCTGGGGCGACCTGCGCTACATGAAGCACACCTTCGGGAACATCATGGTGTCCAGCCTCGTGCTCCCCATCCTGTACCTGCTGGCATTCGGTTACGGACTCAAGGCCGGCGACGTGGAGGTGAACGGCGTCATCGTGCCGTATCTCGACTTCGTCATCCCCGGTATCATCGCACTGTCCAGTCTTTCGGCTCCCTTCAGCGGAACTTCGACCAGGCTCAACGTGCAGAGGCTCTACTACAGATGCTTCGACGAGATGATGATGTGCCCTATCAGCGATGCGGCCATGATCCTCGGCAAGACCGTGATCGGGATATGCCGCGGACTGCTCAGCACCAGCCTGATGTTCATCCTCGGATACATCCTGGAACCGTCCTACCTCCATCTGACCCCACTCTTCATCATCAGCCTGGTGCTGTCGTGCTTCACGTTCTCCCTCCTGGGAGTGACCGCGGCGCTGCTGGCGAAATCCCATGCGACCATGGCGACGTTCAGCTCGCTGGTCATCACCCCGATGACATTCCTGTGCGGCACATTCTTCTCGGTAGGTTCCCTGCCCGAAGTGCTCCAGGCTCTGCTGTACGCCCTCCCCCTCACCGAGTCGAGCGTCTGCATCAGGGCAGCGACCCTGGACATCTATGCCTTCCCATTCTGGGCACTCGGAGTGCTGGCACTGTTCGCGGTAGCGTTCTTCGCCATCGACATGTGGCTGATCAAGAACAAGAAAATCTGAAACTGTCACGAAAACGATTTACGCCGTCCGGATGGCCGGCGGCACTTCTTTGACTTGAGAAGCATCAAATTCGGAATCACTCTGCGGTGACTTCGGAACCTTCGCACGGGGCGGCCTCCGTCTCCTCCGCACGGTCGTCCTCGGACATAGGTACCGCGTCGCGGAGGATCACATGGGGCATGCCCATGTCCTCGATGACCTCGGACTCGACACCGTAGACCTCTCTCAGGTTGTCCGCGGTGATGACCTCCTTGGGGGTTCCCACTGCATAGATGGTTCCGCCTTCCATCATGATGACCTCGTCGGAATATTTGGCCGCGATGTTGATGTCGTGGCTTATCATGATGACCAGGATGTCCTTCTCCCTGGAAAGGTCGCGGAGCATCTTGGTGACATCGAGCTGGTGCCTGATGTCGAGATTGGAAGTGGGCTCGTCCAGCAGGAGGACCTTGGGCTCCTGGACCAGTCCCCTGGCCAGCATGACCTTCTGGTGCTGTCCCGCCGACAGCTCGTTGAACGAACGCATGGCGAGATGCGATATCCCCAGTCTCGCCAGGGTGTCGTACACGATGTCCAGGTCCTGGTCGAGGGTGTTCCATTTGCTGTACGGGTGCCTGCCCATGAGGACCGTATCCACAACGGTGAGGGGGAACGTGTCGTTAGCTGAGTAAGGTACGTATCCGACGATCTTCGCCATCTCCTTGATGGAAATCTCGGTCACGTTCTGATCATCCAGAAGGACTGTGCCTTCGGTGGGGGTGAGGATCTTGTTGATGCAGTGGATGAGGGTGGACTTACCTACACCGTTCGGCCCCATGATGGATACAAACTTGGATCCAGTGAGATCTAAGGTTATGTTCTTCAGAACAGGCACGCTCGAATACGAGAAGGTGAGATCGTTGATCTTAATCTGCATCAGTACCACTTGGATATACGTTCCAAACGTATTATATCGGACCATCTATATTAAAATTTGATAAACGGGATGTATCCAACAAGCCCCGAGCCAGGATTCATCTGGCTGTGTGTAAAATGAAAATAACAGTCATATCTGTGCAAACCGCCGACGCAAAGGTCATGGCCGAACCGGCGGACCGCCTGAAGGACCTAGGCATCGTCCCCGAGGTATTCGCAGTCAATTCCGACGATGCGGACGATGACGTCCTGGTATTCCAGGAACTCTACCGCAGCGTCACGGCATCGGACTTCGTGTTCCTGAGGTGCATGTCGGACACCGCACGCTTCAAACGCTTCCACAAGCTAGAGAAGGCCTTCGAACAGTGCAGAGGATACGTGCTGCTGTACTCAGGGAACGCCGAGGTCACCCTCATGAACCGCGACAGGTTCCGCGGGAGCGATGAGGAGTTCGCAGGCGTCTGCAGGTACTGTGCCAACAGGGGTGCGCAGAACGAATACGGCATGTTCTGCTACATGGCGAAACTATGCGGTTTCACCGATGAGGAGCCTCCGGCACCGGTGGTGCAGCGCAGCGAGGGGCTGTATCATCCGGGATTCCCCCGCGACGTCACCATGGAGGAATACCTCCCCACCCTGAAAGAAGGCAGGATGACCGCCGGGATCCTCTTCGCAAGCACCCTCTGGGTCTACAACAACCTCGATCACATAGATGCCCTGGTGAAGGCGTTCGAGGACCGCGGTATGAACACCATCCCCGCATTCTACTCCGCAGTGTCGTATTCAGCCAAGGATAACCCCGGTGCGAAACCCACGCTGATGAAGTACTTCACCGACGGGAAGAAGGTCATCGTGGATGTGCTCATCGTGGTCACGTCGTTCTCCATCATGGGGAACTCCCGCGAGACCAAGGGGGTGGGCACCGTTGACGAGGAGAACTACTTCCGCAACGTACTGAACGTCCCCGTGATCCATGCGATGACGGTCACGGGCGACTACAACGATTACGAGAAGGACAAGATCGGCCTCGGCAAGCACGACATCGCGGCCAACGTGGCCTTCCCCGAGATAGACGGAGACATCATCGGGTATCCCGTCTGCTACACGCCCAAGAAGAGCGGGATGAAGCGCGCCATACCGATATACGACAGGATCGAGAGGACCGTGGACCTGGCCTACAACTGGGCGAAACTCGGGTACACCGCACCGTCCAGGAGGAAGGTCGCCATCCTGATGTGGCAGTCGCGCCCTGATTCAGGATGCATCGGCAATGCTGCCGGCCTTGACACCCCCGAGAGCGTCGCCTCCATATTGCAGACCCTGGCCTCGGAAGGATACAGGGTGGACAACGTCCCCGCCGACGGGAAGGAGTTCATCAGGGAGGTCCTGGAGGGCGTCACCAACGACCTCGACAACCTCTCCAGCAAGACCCTCCGCGAGAAGGCCGCCGGGATGGTAGGGGTCCCCGAATACAGGGAAGAATACGAAAGGATCCCCGAATGGGACCGCCGGATGATGGAGAAGGACTGGGGCGAACCCCCCGGCACCATCTGCGTGGACGGGGACGAGATGGTCATCCCCGGGATCGTCAAGGGCAACGTGTTCGTCGGATACCAGCCCCTCAGGGGCCTGGCGGACAAAATGGAACAGAACATCCACGACCCTGTGCTGTTCGCCCAGCACCAATACCTCGCTTACTACAGGTGGATCCGCGACGTGTTCAAAGCGGACATGGTGATCCACGTGGGCACCCACGGCACACTGGAATGGCTTCCGGGAAAGAATGTGGGGATGTCCGCCAAATGCGACCCCGACATCGTACTCGGGGGTCTCCCCAACCTGTACCCGTACATAGTGGACGACCCCGGCGAGGGGATACAGTGCAAGCGCAGGATCAACTCTGTGCTCATCGGCCACATGCCTCCCACAATGGCGAGGGCGGGGCAGTACAAGGAAATCGAGGAGGTAGAGATCCCCCTTCAGGATTACTTCAGGTTCAAGGCCTCCGCCACCGGCGAGAGGAAGGATGTCCTCGTATCCCAGATCCTCGACAGTGCCAGGGAGCACAAGATGCTGAACGACCTCGACCTCCCTGAGGACATAACCCCGGAGGAATTCGAAGAACACATAATCGACCTGCACGAATACCTTTCCGAGGTCAAGGACGCCCTCGTGAGGTCCGACCTCCACGTCCTCGGAAGGATCCCGACGGGAAATCATCTGGACGAGATGATCTATACCCTGATGAGACTCGACAACGGCGGGATAAGGTCGCTGAGGGATGCCTTCGCATCGAATGCGGGATACGACTTCCAATCGCTCCTGGATGACCCGGCCGGGATCACCGGCGGAGAGGTCAACAGCGAGATAACCGACCGGCTTGATGCCCAGGTGCAGGAATTCGTCGCATTCTGCCGTGAAAACGGGTTCGATACCGAGACGTGCCTCTCCCGCGTAAGGACGATGCACGGCAGGCTGTCCGCCGACCTCGAGGAGTCTGTCAGGTTCATGTGCGGGAAGGTCGCACCCAACGTCCTGAGGATGTCCGACGAGATCGGCAACATGATGGACGGCCTGGACGGCCAGTACGTCCTGCCCGGTCCCTCCGGTGCCCCGACCAGGGGCAATGCCGACATCCTCCCCATGGGGCGGAACTACTACTCACTCGACCCCGACACCGTCCCGAGCCGCTCCGCCTGGGAGATCGGGAAGAGGATGGCTGACCAGATGATCGAGAAGTACACCTCCGAGAAGGGCGAGTTCCCCCGTGAGGTCGGATTCATCATCTGGGCCACCGACACCATGAAGACCGGCGGCGATGACGTGGCCTACATCCTTTGGCTCATGGGAGTGAAACCAGTGTGGTCCAAGACGGGAGGACAGGTCGTGGACCTGGAGGTCGTCCCGCTGGAGGAACTGAAAAGACCCAGGATAGACGTTACAGTCAACATCACCGGCCTCTTCAGGGACACCTTCCCGAACATCATAGACCTCCTGGACGACGCCGTGAAGCTCGTCGCCGCCCTCGACGAGTCCGACGAGGACAACTCCCTGGCGGCCAACCTCCGGACGGACATCGTCGAAGGGATCGCGGAAGGCCTCACCCCCGACGATGCCCGCAGGAGGAACTCCGTCCGCATCTTCGGCGCACCGCCCGGAGGTTACGGCACCGGCGTGAACAAAGCCATCGAGACAGGGGCGTGGAAGACCGTACAGGACCTTGCCGACGTCTACATCGACTGGTGCAGCAACGGTTACGAGAAGGGCAACTACGGCCAGAAGATGAAATCGGAGTTCATCCGCCGCTTCAGCAGGGTGGGCGTCACCGTGAAGAACATGCCCGACCGGGAAATTGACCTGCTGGACTGCGACGATGTCTACGAATACCTGGGGGGAATGAACGCATTCGTCCGCGCCTACGGAAGGAAGGACGCCATGACAGTCATGGGCGACGGTTCGGACCCCAAGAAGACCAAGGTCAGGAGCACCAAGGAGGAACTGCGTTACACGTTCCGCAGCAAGGTCCTCAACCCCAAGTTCACAGAGGGACTGAAGGAACACGGCTACCGCGGTGCGGCCGAGATGGCCAACCTGACCGAATTCACCATGGCCTGGGGGGCCACCTCCGACGTGACCGAGGACTGGATGTACGAGGGCCTGGCCGACAGGTTCCTCCTGGATCAGGACACCAAAGAATGGATGGAGGACGTCAACCCGTACGCCATGATGAACATCCTGAAACGCCTGGAAGAGGCCATAGAACGCGGACTTTGGGATGCCACCGACGAATACAGGGAGAAACTCAGGGACCTGTACCTTGAGGCTGAGGAACGCATCGAGGAGCTCACCGACAATAACGACTGATCATTCCTTCTTTTCCCAATCGCGGTTCTCGGCGGCCCTCATCTCGAACCTTTCGATCGCCGCCTGCCTGTCCTTCTCCTTCAGGAAGATGATCCCCAAGATGACGGTTGCACCCATCAGGCCAGATGAGAGCAGATACATGCCCATCAGCATGGCCTCGCTGTTATCCTGACAGAATACATACAGTGCGATGAGCGCGGCCACGAACACCATATACACCGAGAACGCTATGATGTACATGGTACGATTGCTCATGCCCGTGTAACCCCACTCACACGATATAAAACTTGGTCTGGAACATTGGATTCCCTTACTGTCTGGAACATGGCACCGTGTAAATGGGTATAAAACCCATAAACAGCATTACCCGTTAGTTTGGAGATATTCTCCAGAGGATATAGGTAGATATCATGTCAGAAGAACCTGCAGTATTCCCCTTCACCGAAGTCGTCGGCCAGGAGGACATGAAAAGAGCACTCATGCTGAATGTCGTAGACCCAGGTATCGGCGGCGTCCTGATCAAGGGAGAGAAAGGAACCGCCAAGTCGACCACGGTCAGGTCGATGAACAGGGTCCTCCCGCACAGGACAGTAGTGAAGGGCTGCCCGTTCCGCTGCGAGTTCGGACGCGAGGACAGGTATTGCCCGTACTGCAGGGAAAGACTCGCGAAAGGGGAGAAACTGGAATCCGAGACAGTCAGGATGAGGGTTATCGATCTCCCCCTTTCCGCCACCGAGGACAGGGTGTCCGGGACCCTTGACCTGGAACACGTTCTCAAGACCGGCGAGAAGAAATTCGAACCAGGTGTCCTGGCGGCTGCCAACGGCAATATCCTCTACGTCGATGAGGAGAACCTCCTGGACGACCATCTGGTGGACCTGCTCCTCGATTCCGCTGCCATGGACGTGAACTCCGTGGAGAGGGAGGGGGTGTCCTTCTCTCACCCCTCCAAGTTCGTGCTGATCGGTACCATGAACCCCGAAGAGGGCGACCTGAGACCGCAGCTGCTCGACAGGTTCGGACTCTCTCTCGACATCAAAGGCGAGAAGGACGTGAAGATGAGGGCTTCCGTGGTAAAGAAGAGGGTGGAATACGACATGGACCCCGAGGCGTTCATCGCCAAGTGCCAGAAGGATCTCGATTCCATGACCGAGAAGCTCGAGAGGGCACGTGCCCTGCTCCCTAAGGTCACCGCCTCCGACGAGATCGTTGATTCCATCGTGTCCGTCACGATCCACTTCGGCATAGACGGCCACAGGGCGGATATCACCATGCTCAAGGCCGCCAAGGCCAATGCCGCACTCGAAGGCAGGACGGAGGTCACCAAGGATGACATCCGCGCCACTGCGGAACTTGTACTGGCACATCGTCTCAAGAGACGTCCCTTCGAGGAGGGCGGACTCGACAAAGAGGAACTCGAGACATGTCTGCAGAGCCTCTGAACGCATTCCCGTTCACCGCCGTCGTCGGGATGGACGACGCCAAGAGAGCACTTGAATGCGCCCTATCCAATCCCCGCATACACACAGTGCTCATCAGGGGCGGGGAGGGATCCGCCAAGACCACCCTCGCCAGGGCGTGCTCGGGAATCTCCGAGAAGAGGATCGTGAACTGCCCTCTCAACGTCACCGACGAACAGCTCTTCGGAGGACTCGATATCGAAAGGACCTTGAAGTCGGGACACCCGGAGATGCAGCCGGGACTGCTTTCCAGGGCCCACCGCAACATCCTCTACATCGACGATGTCAACCTCATGGACAGAGCCATGCTCTCCGGACTGCTCGACTGCGTGCTCAGCGGAACCGTAAGAGTAGAAAGGGGCCCCATCTCCGCATCATATCCCTGCAACACCGTGCTCGTAGCCACCATGAATCCCGAGGACTCCGACCTCAGCGAGCATATGCTCGACAGATTCGACCTCTGCGCATACATCCCTCCGATGGAGGAAAAGGAACGGAGACTCGTGCTCACCCGCAATGCCGAATTCGCCTCCGACCCTGCATCGTTCTCCAGGAAGTTCGACGAGGACCAGTCGGAAGTCCGCACGAAAATCGGCAGGGCAGAGAAGATCCTGCCCCTGGTGACCATCTCCGACGAACTGATGAACGTCATCAGCGAACTTTGCGTCAAAGTGGGTGCCGACGGGCTCCGCGGCGACATAGCTATGCTCAACTGCGCCGAGACCCTCGCCGCCCTGAACGGCAGGGACGAGGTCATGAAGAAGGACATCGAAGAGGCTGCCGTGCTCTGTCTGCCCCACCGCAGGAGCTATGATCAGCCTCCGCCTCCGCCCGAACCCCCTGAGGAACCGCCCGAAGAGGAACCTCCGCAGGAGGATAATGAGGAACAACCTCCCGAAGAACCGCCCGAGGAAGACGAGGACCGGGATCAGGAGGAGGATGACGATGACGAGGAGGAACAACCTCCCGAAGAACCGCCCGACCTACCGGACCTCGAAGAGATGATGTTCGAGATCGGAAGGGAATTCAGGGTCATCGACTACCTCGACAAGAACGAACGTCTGCCCGCCAGGACCAAGACCCGCAAGGGCCGCAGGGCCATGGCACAGAGCGCAGACGGCACCGGCCGGTACGCCCGCTCAAGGATCCCTGACGGAAAGACACAGGATATAGCGTTCGATGCAACCATCCGTGCCGCCGCCCCCTACCAGAAGGTGAGGCGCAGCGACAAGTTGAGCATCGTCATCGAACCCTCCGACATACGCGAGAAGGTCCGCGAGAGGCGCAGCGGGTGCACACTCCTGTTCCTGGTGGATGCCAGCGGATCCCTCGGAGTCAGGAAGAGGATGGCCACTGTCAAAGGTGCTATCCTCTCGATGCTCAAAGACAGTTACGTGAAGAGGGACCGCATCGGACTGATGGCATTCCGCAGGGATTCCGCGGACATGATCCTCCCTCCCACCAAATCGGTGGAGTACAGCTACAAGAGGCTCGAGGAACTGCCCACCGGAGGCAAGACTCCCCTTGGCGAGGCCCTGGTACGCGTGGAGGAGTATATGACCTCCTATGCGAGATGCCATGTCGGCGAGAGATGCTTCATCATCCTGGTCACCGACGGAAGGGCCAACGTCCCCCTGCAGCAGGGCGTGAACGCCAACGATGAAGTCCAGAAGATGGCCGAAGATCTCAGCATCCCCCACGTGGGTTGGATCGTCGTCGATGCGGGTATGGGATTCCCCCATTTCGACAACGCAGAGAAGCTGGCCCAGAAGCTGGGTGCCAAGTATTTCAAACTGGAAGACCTCGACGCGGACCGTTTCGCACAAGGCGTGAAGTCTGCCATCGAATCCTGAACGCGAACAAACAAATATTAATGTCAAAAACAATTTGTCAAATTGTTCAACATGGCATCATTCGCAGGAAGGAACACCGAGCTCAAGGCATTGAACGAGACATTCAAGTCCAACATTAGGAATTGCTACATCGATACGGTCCCCCGTGCAGGAGCCACGGCACTGATCAGGAAATTCTGCGAAAAGCACAGATGCGTGTATGTCACATTCCCAGAAAGCACACCCGCCGAATGTCTGCGTATTTTTGCCATGGCCATCGAGAAGTATTCCGGCGAGCCTCTGGACTCCGAAGTCAACACGTTCAGTGATGCGTTCGCAGCGTTGAAGAGGGCGGTGAAGGGCGACGATCCTGTGGTGGTGTTCGACGGATGCCATCATGCACCTTCGGACTTCCCTCCCGCACTTAAGGGGTTCTCCGATGACAACTATGTGATGATAATCCTCGTCGGCAGGGGAGACTGCGACAGATACGATATCACATTCTCACAGAAGTTGGAACTCGGCCTGCTCGATGCACAGTCCTGCGCACGTATCCACCCCAAGATGAGTCCCATGGACAACCTGCGCACCTACATGGCCGTGGGCGGATACCCGCTTTACCACACCCTCATGAACAAACCGGACTTCAGGGACAACATCGAGAAGAACTTCCTCGGTCCGTTCCCCCGCCTGTGTGCGGAGGCTGAGCTCATACTCAGACAGAACTCCGTTCCCTACGCCTACTGCTGCGCCATCCTGTCGGACATCGCGGCCTGCATCGGCCGTCCGATTGACATCGCGAAGAAGGAAAGTATCTCCAGACAGCTCTGCGACATCTATCTCAAGAAGCTCGTGGAGGAGGGACTGATCAGGGCCCTGGTGCCTATAGGCAACTCCCCGAAGAAACCGGCATACATACTCGACAATCCTCTGGTGGCGTTCTATTTCATGGTCATCAGGAACAACCCTGCCCTCGACGTCCCGGGCAAGGGAGAGTTCAAGGACATCGAACGCCACATAGACATGTTCATGGAGCTGAGGTTCAGGGACATCTGCGAAGCATACCTCCGTACCCACTTCAAGTGCATCACGGTGGGCAAGTGGTGGCTCAGGGACGAGGAGACCAACAAGCCCACCCTCGCAGCCATAATAGATGCGGGAGGGGAGAAGAGGACGATCGTCGCGGACTGCAAGTTCAGGAGCGGGAAGATCGACTCCGGCGCATTGAAGGCATTCATAGCCCGCGCTGAACAGATAGAGGATGTACCAGACAAGTCGCTCATGATGTTCTCGATATCGGGTTTCGAGGACAAACTGATCAAGAAGGCGAGAGCGGACAACGTCGTACTCGTGGGGCCCGACGAACTACTCACCTGTCAGTGATCTCCTCGATGCGCTCCTCGAAGTCCAGGTAGATGTCCTTGAGTTTCTCGAGCATCTCGTCGGATGCGTCCCAGAATCCCCTGTCCACCGCCTCCTGGAGACGTGCGAGCATCGCCATCATCGCATAGGGGTTCTCGTCCTTTATCCACTCGCGGGTCTCCTCGTCCAGGACGAAACGTTCGGCCAGGTCGTCGTACATCCAATTCTCCACGATGTCCGAGGTGGCCGACCACCCCATGGTGTAATCGAACAGCTTGGACAGCTCCTTGGCCCCGGCGAAACCGTGCTGCTTCAGACCGTCCAGCCACTTGGGGTTGTCGATCTTGCTGCGGAATATGAACCTGCATTCCTCTGCGGCGGTACGGAGCTTCAGATTCTGCATGTCCGAGGAATCACCCATGAACGACATGGGTTTCCTACCCCTCACGGCCGTGACGGCCGCATTGAAACCGCCCAGATTGTCGAAGTCATCGTCCATGTCCAGCATGTCGGCCGCACGGGTGTTGTGATTCTTGACCGTGGCATCCATGACGCTGAGGCGCTTCCTGAGGAGCTCAGGCCTCGATTCGCCTGAGTATCCCTTGCCGTAAACGAAACACCCGTGCCTGACGAAACTATCCCCCAGATCGTCCACGGTCTTCCAATCACCGGTCATCACCATTCCGGAGATCCCGCAGCCATACTGTCCGGGAGCGTCGCCGAAGACACGGATGCACGCATCCCTCCTGGCCTGGTCCACGGGTATGCCTGCGGCGATTGCCTCGACCACGTCCTTCCTGACATTGGCCGCCAGGTAGTTGCTGTCGTCATCTTCGTCCAGATCGGCAACCATCCTCGCACCTGCATCAAGAAGGTTGGACAGGTTGGGGAACGTGTCCCTGAACAATCCGCTTATGCGCAGCGTGACGTCTATCCTGGGTCTGTTGAGTTCTGACAGGGGGATGACTTCCAATCCCTTGACCCTACCCCCGAAACCGGCCCACACCGGACGCAGTCCCATGAGCCTGAGGACATATGCGACGTCGTCCCCACCGGTCTTCATGGTATCGGTGGCCCAGAGAATTACCCCCACCGTGTTGGGATATACTCCATTCTCACGAACGTATCTCTGCACCATCGCCTCAGCCATTTCCGAACCTATGTCCCAGCTCGTGTGCCAGGGGATACTATCAGGGTCGATGGAGTACATGTTGCGCCCGGTGGGCAGGATCTGCGCCCTGCCCCTGCCCGGACATCCCGACGGCCCAGGCGGGATGTACCTGCCGTCCAATGCGGCGACTATATTGATCAACTCGTCACTCATACAGCGGACGGCACCCACCAGGAAACCGCAGAGGAAATCAACCGCTTCGCCGAGGTCGCTGCCAGCGTCCGGGAATCTGGTTTCGGCTTCCGCCTGGGTCCTGCAGACATCGAAATCCACGGACTGTGAGAACTCTATCAGGGAAAACGTCTCCCCATCTATGATGTCGGTGAGTTCCCCGTTCAGGACCCCGTCCGGACGTATGCCTGACGGATCCTTCAGGAGATCCTCCATCTCGCACCCGTGGCAGTGGGCCACCGCCTCCCTCAGCGAGGGCACCGCACCGTTCGGATACCTCACAAGGGAATACAGCATCTCGCACATGCGGATACCATCTGGCACATCTCCGAGGATGTGAAGTCCGTCCTTTATCAGCGCATCCTTGGCCTCTAGGATGTAATCATACAGACGGTCCATGCTCATGTCCATCTCTTCGGTAGAACAATCCGCACTCAGGTCGAGATCGGAGAACATGTTGAGCCTTACACAGAGGTCGATGATCTTCTGCATCACCGCAGAGGCCTTCGAACCGCTCTGCGTGTCCCTTGTCTTGAGATACTGCTGCACAGCGGCCTCCAGTTCATTGATTTCATCGTAACCTCCCGAACGCGCCATCGAAGGAATCATGTGGGTGGTCGTGACCGCATACTGCCTGCGCTTGGACTG
>JAEEGL015426369.1_pt1 | contig 12345 bp, 13 predicted proteins | sample 9134231 | NCBI WGS metagenome assembly JAEEGL01 (sample SAMN16246548, study PRJNA631951) | gut metagenome | biome: gut microbiome; feature: rumen; material: fiber-attached | host: Bos | place: Iran: Karaj | collected 2018-10 | reverse complement strand
GGCGCTGTTGCCCAAAGACTTCCTCATATCCAGATTTTCGGCAAAAGCTGTATCGTATCCCTGCTTATATCCTGCCAGATATTCCGGTGCTTCACGGCAGAGGAATTGAGGGCCCGTGCCGAAGAGGAACGTACCGTCTGCGAAAACGTCTGCGATCATGCCTTCGCGATTGTCGCCGCTCTGGTAAGCTCTGTTGCGCAGACCTTGGTAAAATACGTGGACAGCGATTATGTTTTCGCCGGCGACCAGCCCGTCCGTCACCCGGTATGTGTTATATTGATAGTCCTCTGCGTATGCCTGGGCAGGGCCGACCCCGAGCAGATGTCCGTTGAGATAGACACGGGCATAGTCATCCGCGCTGATATCGATTTTTAAAGTTTTGACATCCGGACCCAGGTTGAATTTCCTGATGAACCAGGTGTGGTTGTTGAGTGTATCTTCGGGCACAGGGGCGATCGCTTTAGGCGAATGCTCCTTGTGAAATACATCGATCGGCGTCAGCTCTGCAAACCGAGGGTTTTGGATCCAAACCCCTTGGAAACGATGTCTGTCGGGCATGATAAACTCCTTTGGTCTTTGATAATCTCATTATACACCAAAAAAGGACCGAGAGGGCAGGAAAAACAGACAAAGGGACAAGAGTTTTGCGCGCGTATTGATTTCTACATTATGTAATGCTATAATTTGAACGAAAAAAGCAGAGAAAGCGAGGACTCTATATGCCCGAAATGAAAACAAAAAGAGTGATCATGCTCTCCGATGTGCATCTTTGCCATTTGAACTGGTTCGGAATGACCAGTGAACAAAGACTGGACAAAATGATCAAGGAACTGAATGAGGATTATGAAAAAAGCCCCTATGACATGGTCCTGTTCCTCGGCGACTATTCGCTGGACTTTTGGGTGTGTGCGGAGGGCGGCTCGTATCTGAATCCGGGGCATATCAGCAACACCGCCAATATCATCAAAAAATATTGTTCACAATTGCCCGCTCCGTTCTACATGCTACCCGGCAACCACGAGCAATATGCCCCTGAAACATGGAAAGCGATTGTCGGAACAGACCGGTACTTTACAGTGCCGTACGGCCCGTATGTATTCATCATGCTGGATACATTTTCGGGACATCTGGGACCGGATTTCCACAGCGACGGAACGTATGAACCCGTCAAAGTGGATTATGTCAAGAAAATCATGGCGGAAAACCCGGGGAAGAAATTCTTCCTCTGCGCACATGATTTTTATGTGGGACAGGAAACACAGGAATTCAAAGATCTGCTCTCCGACCCGGACATCCTTTGCCTGTTTGCCGGCCATACGCACGAATCCAGGATCTTTTCGCTTGGCGCCGAATTCCACAACAAATGTCTCGTTAGAACAGGGAATTATGCATATTCTCACGCCTTTGAAGGGCAATTCGCTTCCTGGGGATGGCGTGAACTGATCTGTGAGGACGACCAGAAACGCGTGAAAACAGAGTATCTGCTCCCGGAAACGAAATATATCGTCAAAGGCGAGCAACGCTCGCACGAAGCCTTCAGAAGAGACGGAATCGAGTTGAGATACTGATGCTGCTAGCCAATTATCATACCCATACGACACGTTGCAATCATGCGACAGGGGACGAACGGGAATATATTGAAAATGCGATCCGCGCGGGGCTGGTCGAACTGGGCTTTTCCGATCATGCGCCGATGGTTTTTCACACGCCCGGCTATTATTCCGGATTTAGGATCAGACCGGAACGTTTCGAAGACTATGTGACAACGTTGCGCGCGCTGAAAGAGGAATACGCAGGCCAGATCAAGATCCGGATCGGGCTGGAAGTGGAATACTATCCGGAACTGTTTCAGGATTTTCTGGACTATATCCGGCCCTATGGCATCGAATATCTGATCATGGGTCAGCACTTCCTGGGCAACGAGATCGGAGAAAAGCCTTCCGGGATGGAAACGGACGACGAATCCCGTCTGGCCCGATTTGTCGATCAGGTCAGCGAAGGGATGAGAACAGGCAAATTCTCATATGTGGCCCATCCGGACATGATGCCGTTCAAAGGCGATCCGGATGTATACGCCAAGCAGGTCAGCCGGCTGATCGATTGTTCTCTGGAGACCGAAACACCGTTAGAGATCAATTTTTTGGGTATTCGCGGAAAGCGTGCTTATCCGAACCCGAAATTCTGGGAGCAGGCAGGCAAGCAGCATGCCCTGTGCGTGTTTGGATGCGATGCTCATTCTCCGGACGTGACAGCGGATCTGGAGTCGCTGAAAGTCGCCGAACAAATGGTTAAACAATACGGATTGAGGCACGTGGATTTCCCGGTGCTCAAGAATCCCAATCTGTGATAAAAAAGGAGGTCGAGCCCATGGATACGAAAACTTGTAAGATTGCTTTCCTGGGCATGGGCAATATGGGCAGCGCCATAGCCGGCGCATTGCGTCAAAAAGCCGGGTTTGATTCAACCCGGATCTATGCTTATGCACCTCATTATGAAAAACTCGAGAAACGGTCAAAAGAAATCGGTTTCATACCTTGCCGTTCTCCTCAGCAGGCTCTTGAAAATGCGGACGTGGTCATCATGGCATGCAAGCCATATCAAATCGAAAAGCTTTTGGTGCAGATCAAAGATGACTTGCGCGGGAAGGCCCTCCTTTCCATCGCCTTGGGCTGGGATCTGAAGAAATATCAAACGATCCTGGATCCCTCCGTTCGGATTCAGTTCATCATGCCCAATACCCCTGCACAGGTGGGCGAAGGCGTCATGCTGTTCGAGTCGGACAACACGCTGGAGGAGCAAGAGCGCAAAGAGATCATGAATTGGTTTTCCAAGATGGGCCTTGTGGTCGACCTGCCGACGCATCTGATGGGGATCGGAGGAGCGTTGACCGGATGCGGTCCCGCTTTTGTCGATCTGATGATCGAAGCCTATGCGGATGCTGCGGTTTCTTACGGGATCCCCAGAGAACAGGCCTACAGGCTGACTTCCCAAATGATTCTCGGAGCGGCCAAGCTGCAACTTGAAACAGGGAAGGCACCCGGGGAATTGAAAGACGCGGTCTGCTCACCAGGAGGATCGACGATCAAAGGCGTCATGGCCTTGGAAAAGAACGGTTACCGGGCTGCATGTATTGCCGCCATTCAGGCCGCGATGGACAAATCGAAATAACAAGAAACGAGCCCCTCTCCACGGAAGGGCTCGTTTTTCAAAGCTTATGATAATGCTCACAGCAGTCTGACAGCGGGCATCCCGGACATTTGGGAGATAAAGCCGTGCAAGTGTCTCTTCCAAACATGACCAGCCGGTGGCAAAAGTCGGAACTGTCCTCGGGAGGGATCAAAGCAACCAGGATCTTCTCGACCTGATAGGGGACCTTCAAAGACTCCGGATAGAATCCCAAACGGCCGCAGATCCGGATGCAATGTGTATCCGTAACGATGGCGGGTTTGTGAAAAACATCTCCCAGCAGAAGGTTCGCAATTTTCCGGCCGACGCCGGGGAGGGCCAGCAATTCGTCCATATTGTCAGGGATCGAACCGTTGTAGCGGTCAGCCACGATGCGGCTGGCCTCTTTGACGTTCCGGGCCTTAGCATGATAGAGTCCGCAGGGCTTCAGGATGTTTTCCAATTCTTCAAGATCTGCATCGGCCATGGCAGAAGGCGTTGGATAGCGATCGAACAACTCTTCAGAGACGATGTTGACCTGGGCATCTGTGCATTGCGCGGACAACCGCGCCATGACCAGCAGACGCCAAGGATCTCCTTCGTAGTGAAGCGCACAAACTGCGTCAGGATACAGATCTTTCAGTTTTTGGACCACACAGAGGGCCCTTTTTTGATCTTTCGTCATGACGCCTCCTTCTCCTCTAGATAGGTTTCCATCAAATAGCGGATCGATGTCGCATAGTCAGACGTGGCGGAGGAGAAAGAGAAGTAGCCGACGGGTTCAAAGACAGATTCTGCCTGATCACGGCGTTTTTGCCGTTCTGCCTCCTCGGCGGCCAGTTCGGCCGCGGTCTTCCTGGTTTCCAACGTGACGGTCGCACCGCAGTAATCCCGGGTCGACATGGCGGGAATCTTTTCTTGGAACAGATCGGCCAGATCGTCTGGAACATCATCTGAAGGCAGAGACACATGAATGAAGACATTCAGCGTTTCAGGCTCGGACAGGGAAGCAGAGCCGGTCCAGGAGAAGGACACACTGACGGCATCTTCAGCCACATCCTGCAGAGCGGTCTGCAGATCTTTTCCCTGTGCTTGAATGGACTGAATGAACGAAACATACTCATCTGTCGAGTTGAACAAATGCTGAAGCGACAGCGTGACGATCAGCGACTGAACGCCTTCTCTGGTCCGCATTGTGCTATCAATGTCTGTCTTGAGCTGATCCAGATATTCCTCCGGAGAGAAGCCGAGTGCCCGCCGGACCGACAGAGACCAGTCAGCCCGCTCGCCGTATGACGTGCGAAATTCCTCAAGCAATTGATTCAGATCATCAAAAACAGCAGGACCGACCTCAGTCATCAGCAATTTGCCCAGCGAAGCCTGAATTGTCATGTCGCAGAGCAGAGAATCCAACGAGTAGCGGTTTGCCTCGGTGACGCTGATGCCCCACGAGATGTGGCTCAGTGAATCCTTGAGCAGCCGTTCACGAACCGACGCATACTGTTCAGCAGGAACCGTCAATTCGATCGTCAAGTCGGCAGACAGCGATTCCAGTTCGCCCGGCTGGAAAGAGTCAACATAATCAGCGATGGGGCCTTCATCCGGGGTCAGATAGAGCACCCCTTTGGCATCATTGAACATTTTGTTGTACCGAAGCACCAGCACGTTATAGTCCTGAGTGTTCTGAAGAGACCGGAGGACAGAAAGCATTCTGGAGAAAATGTTGTAATAACCGCTATAGCGTATCCAGGGGTTATCCGAATTGATGCACACGTAGTCCGAAATATAATCCGCCTCGCTTTCGCGAAGGAAGCCTTTCAGGTGCGCATATTCGTGCGCAATGACGGAAGGATATTCCGAGTTGCGCAAATTGTTCTTGATCAGGATCTCCTCGGTCCCCGGGACAAACAATCCGACGATATTTCCGGTAAAGATCGGATTGTTGGGGGAGTAGAAGCGGACATCGGGGTAATAACCCTTCAAAGACGGGAAAGTGTCGGAAGCGGACCGCATGGCTGCGATCAGATCATCCTTTAACTCGTCATAAACAGGGAACTTGACTTTGTCCGGACTGCCGCAGATCGCAATCATTTCATGATAGGCGACTTCCATGTCGTCAAGACAGCTGAGTCCGTAATTGACCATGTCCGCCTGAGAATAGGTGACATCCTGCTTTTGGTGCTGATCTGTGATCGTGGTCGTCAGTACCGGGATCAGGCAAAGGAAGACGAGGATCGAAACTGCAGTGATCAAAGTGATCTCGCCGGTCTTGAACCAAACTTTCCATATTTCCGGAGAAAGGTGCGAATTGAGGATCGCTACGAAGACGATGAAAACAAGGCTCACCCCGCAGGCCACAAAAAAGGGAACGGTATAGCTGGCCGTGTCGTAGAAAGCGGATCCGATCAGCGACAGCAGGAAAAGAACGGTTGAAACGAAAACGACGGGAACGCCGATCTTGAGGACCAAGGTGTTATGCTTTCTGAACACAAACAGCGCGATGCCAAAGAGCGCGCAGATGATACATAGGAGCGGGATCCTCCACACGCTCAACCATCCGATCAGAGAAAAAGGCATGACGGAGGAGAACCATGCGATCGGAACACTGATCCAAATATAGATGTGCGACGTATAAAAATCAGCAAACCCGTGCCAGATCAAAGCCAGCAGGGAAACGAGCAGGCAGACACCGGACACGATGACTGTTGCCTTTGACAGCCCGGACCAATCTGAGAACTTCTTGATATGCAAAGCTATTCCTCCTTTCGAAATGATGAAAAACAAGGTCGGGAGCATCCCGACCTTGCATGAGAGCTCTTTTTAGCTGAGCTTCGTTTGGTTGATTTTAATGCCAGGGCCCATTGTTGAAGCAACAACGCAGCTCTTGATGTACTGACCTTTAGCGGCAGCCGGCTTTGCTTTGATGATCGCACCGAGCAATGTATCAAAGTTGGCCTGGAGCTTTTCGGCACCGAAAGAGGCTTTGCCGATCGGGCAGTGGATGATGTTTGTTTTATCCAATCTGTATTCGATCTTACCGGCTTTAGCTTCTGAAACGGCACGAACGACATCCGGAGTAACGGTTCCGGCCTTGGGAGAAGGCATCAAGCCTTTCGGACCGAGGACTTTACCCAAACGGCCTACCAGACCCATCATATCCGGGCTGGCGATCACGACGTCAAACTCGAACCAGTTTTCCTGCATGATCTTGTCAACATATTCCTGACCGCCTGCGTAGTCGGAGCCTGCATCCAAAGCGGCCTGAACCTTATCGCCTTTGGTCAAAACGAGCGTGCGGACCTTTTTGCCTGTTCCGTTAGGAAGAACAACGGCACCACGGACCTGTTGATCTGCGTGACGGGAGTCAACGCCGAGACGTACATGAACTTCGATGGTTTCATCAAATTTTGCTTTGGACGTCTGGCAAGCAAGAGCCAGAGCCTCAGCGGGATCGTACAATTTGCTCTTTTCCAGCAGTTTTGCACTGTCTTGATATTTCTTTCCGAATTTAGCCATTACCATGCACCTCCTCAGTCAACAACGGTAACGCCCATGCTGCGGGCTGTACCGGCAACCATGCTCATAGCGGCTTCCAGAGAAGCGGCATTCAAGTCAGGCATCTTGGTTTCAGCGATCTTCTTGACCTGCTCTTTGGTGATAGAAGCAACTTTGGTCTTGTTCGGAACACCGGAACCGGACTCAATTCCGGCAGCTTTCTTGATCAGAACAGCTGCGGGAGGAGTTTTCGTGATGAAAGAGAAGGAACGGTCAGCATAAACGGTGATGACGACAGGGATAATCAAACCGATGTCGTTTTTCGTTCTTTCGTTGAAGTCCTTTGTAAATACAGGAATTGCTAATCCATATGCGCCGAGAGCCGGGCCAACAGGCGGCTGGGGAGTAGCTTTACCAGCAGGGAGCTGGAGTTTAATATAGCCCAAAATTTTCTTTGCCATAGTGTTAATACCTCCAAAATGTGGTTAGATACGGAAGTTATCAGATTTCTTCCTCCCACAAACATGATCTAAGCGGCAAAACTTAAATCACTGCGCGACACGACCGACGTCGTCTGCGCTAACTTCAAAAGCCATATCTCTGCGTCCACGGTTGACAAGGACGGTAATGATCTTTTGATCTTCAGAAATGGACTGAACCACGCCTCGATTGCCTTCCATCAAGCCACGTTTGATTTCAACTGTGTCTCCGACCTGGTAAGCAAGTTCAACTTTCTCGACCTGTTCAACGGCCAATGCGGCCACTTCCTGATCGGAAAGGGGAGTCGGTTTCGATCCGGGTCCGACAAATCCGGTCACACCGGTGATGTTTCTCACGGCGTGCCATGTCTCGTCACTCATGATCATTTTGATGTAAACGTAGCATGGAAAAATTCTGTGTTCAGTCGTTTTTTCCTTGTCGCCATCTTTTGTCGTGACGGTTTCTATCGGAATTTGAATGTCCAGAATTTTATCGCCCAAACCTCTGTTTTCAACGATTTTTTCCAGACTGGCTTTTACTTTTTGCTCGTAACCCGAATAAGTGTGCGCCACATACCATTTGGGCCCGGCAGCCTTCATGTCCTCAATGTTGCTCATACACGTCAGATGATTGTGTTAAGAGCGTTAACACCTTGTGAGAACGCAAAGTCTAAAGCAGCGATAACCGCTGCGATGATCAATACCACAACCACAACAACTGCTGTGCTCTTCATTGTCTGCGGCCATGGATACCAAACAATCTTTTTTCTTTCGCTGTTCAAAGCTTTAACGAATTTTCCGACCTTTTCTCTGCGGATGATACAGAAAACGATCACACCGATGACCAGAACGCCCAGAATGACGAATGAAACGATCTGTCCGACATTCACGCCGTTATCGGAATTATCGGAAGTATCATCTGTCGTTGCGGGAGTCGTGGAACTTTCTGTTTCACCAGAAGATTCGGCTTCGCTTTCAGATTCGCCGGTTGATTCACTTTCGGACTCACCGGTCGTAATCACTCCGCTTTCGCTTTCGCCTTCGGACTCGACTTCTGTTTCGGAGTCTGACTCGGGTTCAGCAAAAATCTGAATCGAAAAAACGGAAAAACACAAAGCAACCAAAACGGTCAAAGCCAGCAAAAGCGATAAGATGCGGTTCTTGTTTAGAATAGACATCTTGAAACCCCCTAGCTTATTTTGACTCTTTGTGGAGAGTGTGCTTGCGGCAGAATTTGCAGTATTTCTTGAGCTCAATTCTGTCCGGATCGTTTTTCTTGTTTTTCTTTGTGTTGTAATTTCTCTGCTTGCATTCGCTGCAGACAAGAGTAATTTTGATCCTCGTGTCGTTAGCCATTTAGCGGCACCTCCTTGTTTTATTTGCATTCGAATGAATGCTGTGTACCTCCCTCTGAAACCGGGCTGAAAAACGGCGCAGATTCAGACCCCATTCGCAGAGGTATCGCCATTCTATCACAACAAAGCGACTTTGTCAAGAAAAATTTTTAATTCGCGCGCGTATAAAAGGCGCGCAAAGGCAGAAAAACAAAAAAGTCCGAAAAGCCGAGAGGCCAAACGGACTGTTTTGTTTTAGAAGCGGAGGAGGTTCATGAGATCCGGATCTGTAAAGTCGCTCACGATCATGTGAGTGCCCAGACGCTTGTGAAGAGTTCTTTTGTATTCCTCTTCGGCGCCTAGACGGCTCAGACACAGGGCCCCCATGGCGGCGCCGGCGGAAATTTCTGCCCGGCCGTCGCCCGTGACCAGAACGTTTGCTCCGTCTGCGCCCAGTTTGGCGAGCAGACGGTTCATGATCATGTCTTTCGGGAGTTTTTCCGTCCATGTGGAGCCGATGATATTTTCAACGATCTCCCCGGGTCCGGTTTTGAAGCCGAGCGTTTCAACTTCTTCCCACATGCCCATGCCGCGTTCCACGACGGCTCCGGTCACGAAATAGTTCTTGACTCCGGCATCCCGCAACGTTTTGAGAAACGCCATCGATCCTTTTACGATGAAGCGATCCGGGTCTTTTTTGGCGATCTCCAGGTTTTTGTCTCTGCAAAATCCGTTGAGGACACGCTCATAGAATTTGAAAAGCCTCGGCGTGTGTGCCTCCAGGAAGGCGGTCAGCTCCGGAGTGTCCGGGGTCTGAAAGATCTCTTCGCCACTTCCGATCGCGGCGATCTTGCGCCGGTTGTCCTCAAGGTCGCAGGGGACTTTTTCAATACCCGCTTCGATAGCTCGGCGGATTGCCCATTCCATCTGGGTCAATGCGGAAAGCCCCGCGGATTCCACGCAGAAACGGTCGGTTTCGGGCAGCGGTTTCGTTCCGGCCAAATCGATCAGCTTCAAGGCGTTTTCCTCACTGTCGTATCCGTCCGGGACGCCGTTTCTGGAAACATAATCCAGCACGATGCTCATGACAGGCGGCCAATTCCGAATCAGGGAATGGGTGCCGTCAATATCGTGAAAGGCATATTTGATCTCCCGGTCCTCAAAAGGGCGGACAACGATGGAGCAGGGTTTATAGATGAACTGAAGCACTTTGCGATCCGCTCACTTTCTCGGTTCGGTACAAAGAGCCAGCAGATCATCCAACTTGGCGGTAGCCATGCGGACGATCGCATCTCCGGCGCTGTAGTAAATGCGGACGGTCTGATCTTCTTCCAGAAGCATGCCGCAAGGGAACAAAGCATTTGTACGGAACCCGTATTCCCGTTCATAGAAGCCTTCGGGAACGATGAGCGGGCGTTTGGACATACCGATGACCTTGGAAGGATCTTTCAGATCCAGGAGAGCGATACCGATGACATAGCGTTTCTTCCAAACCGGTTCCCAACCGTTCTTGCCGCGTTCCGGATCGATGTCTACGGCGTGGAACACGATGAGCCAGCCCTTATCTGTCTTGATAGGCGGTGCACCGGGTCCGATCTTGTCATTGCAGAACGGAACGTCCTCGGTTCCCATGACCAAACGGGATTTGCCCCAATAAACGAGGTCCGGAGACTCGGACAGCCAGATGTCGAAGAAATGTCCGCCGCGGGAATAGACCGGCATCGGACGTTCCAGACGAACGTAGTTTCCGTTCAGCTTTTCCGGGAACAGTACCATGTTCCGGTTGTCAGGAGCGGAGATGGATTTGATGTCGAAATGTTTCAGATCTTTGGAGGTGGCCATACCGCCGCACACGCCGTGACGGGTGTCCACGGCGAAGCAAATGCAGTATTCGTCATCGATCCAGGTCAGACGCGGATCGTATGCGCGAATGATCTCGTCGTTGCGAAGATCGAAGCAGGGATCGGGTTGAACATCCCAATGGATACCGTCATCCGAAAATGCGAGTCCCAGGTTGGTGATGCTGCCGCTTTTGTTCGGGAACAGACGCTGGGCTTCAAAATCCCCCACGTCGTTCCGGAAGATCATAATATATTTTCCGTCTTTTTTCATGACGCCTGCGTTGAACGTCAGGGCCGATTGGTACGGGACGTCCTTGTAGGAAAGGATCGGTTCCGGATACCGCGTGATGCAGGAAGCTGTCGTGAATAAGGATTCATCGAGGCGTTTTAATTCTGCCATGTTCATGTCCTCTGGTTTGTTGAAGTAATGGTGCCTGAAAGGCTGTTGTTATTGTAGCATAGCTTGAAAAGTCAGTCAAGTTTTTGAGGCCGAAATATAAGGAGGGAAGGGGCTTTTTCCGGTCATAGCACAGGAATCCCGGCCCTTTTAAAAAACCAACAAACGGAAACCCCCGAGCGACGGGCGCCCGGGGGTGTTGACTTTATGGATCGGGAAGGCTCAGTTTTGCTTTTCTGCGGCCTGCTTCAGGGATTTCTCATCAGATGAAGATAGCTTGAAAGGGATGTTCTTGGATTTGTAATCGTAGATACAGAGTGTGCCGTAGGGTCGAGCGTCGTAGTTCACGCGCTCCTTGTAATAAACGTCCAGGAAAACGCCTTCCGTCGTTTCCGGGTCTATGTCGACTCCGTCGAAAACAAAGCGGTAATAACAATACAGTGTCGTGATCTTGGTCGTGACGGACGTGGGAGCCACACGGGTCTGAGCTCCGCCTCCCTGTGTTGTGATCAAAAGGGAAATATCAAAAGGCTGTTCTGTAGCATCCGGAACGCTGTCCAGTTCAAAATCCTCGGCCACATGCTTCAGAGTGCTTTTGTTGTAGCGGAAAAGCACCTGAACCTGGTTGGATCCCGGAATGATGACGACCTGATTGATTGCAAAATAGCCGTAAGCGTCATCTGAGCGTGTGATCTCGGCCTGTTCCTGATAATATGCGAAAACCGGCGCCTCGTCTGTGCCTTTTTGAGCGGCATAGGCGTTCTTGTCGCTGTCGTAAAGTTCCTTCTCTTCAAGATAGATCTGATAGCCTTGAACCGTTTTGTCGGTGATCGTAAGTGATTTCATGGCCGACGGCACTTTAGATGAGAACATACGCCAGATCAGGAGCCCGAAGACAAAGACAACGAGAGCGACAAAGATGATTTTGAAAATCAGGGAAATGATCTTTCCTGCTGTATAGCGGCGAACTGCCATGGGTAACCAACCTCCCGAAACAACTTAGATTGCGCAGACCAAATATTCCAGAGCCTCGAAGCCCGAGCGACCTTTCTTGATGAGAGCGTCCGCGTCGGAGCAGATCTTTAGGATGTTCCTGACGTCCTGAACAGAGACGTTTCGGAGCGCATTCATGTAGAGTCCTGTTTTGTATTCATGCATTTTGAGAGATGCGGCGATCTCGGATTTGGGCATGCCCTCTTCCATCAGCGCCCGGATCTCCAGTTGGTCGCAAAAGACGGATGACACCATGCTGAGCACTTTGATGGGATCTTCTTTGTTGAAGCGGAGATTCTGCAAAATGCGCAGCGCATCGTCTTTTTTCTTAGCCAAAAGGGCATTGCTCAGATCAAACGCCCCTACAGACGCGTCTTTAGTAGAAACTTCTTCCAGATCCTGAGGCGCAACTGCGGTTCTCCCCGAAGCCAGCACGAAGTAAGATATTTTGTCGATTTCCAGAGACAGCGGGTACATAGATGTCCCGCAGCGCCGGATCAGGGCGTCGCAGATCGATTTGTCTGCATTGACGTTGTTGGCCGCAAAATGTTTTTGAACCCAGACGGCGAGCCGGTCCGGGGTGCTTTTACGAAACGCAACCGGAGTCAGGTACTGAGACAGTTCCTGGAATACGGTATTCT
>JAEEGL012749058.1_pt1 | contig 12345 bp, 9 predicted proteins | sample 9134231 | NCBI WGS metagenome assembly JAEEGL01 (sample SAMN16246548, study PRJNA631951) | gut metagenome | biome: gut microbiome; feature: rumen; material: fiber-attached | host: Bos | place: Iran: Karaj | collected 2018-10 | reverse complement strand
CAGCACCGTCATTGTCCGCGGAGACAATGTCATATACATTTCACCATAAGGAGAGATACAGATGAGAGGAACACCTTCACAGGGAAGACACAACAAGTTCAAGACGCACATCCCCTGCCGCAGATGCGGCAAGCGCTCCTACCACGTCAGGACGGGAATCTGCGCATCCTGCGGCTACGGCAAGACCGCCAAGCTCAGGTCATACAACTGGGCGAAGATCCACTAAACGGAGGGAAACACGATGGCCGGTCCGAAGCATAGCTGCGGGGTCGTCGCTATGTCGGCGACCTATGATGTCGTACCGTCGCTTTTCAAAGCTCTGTCGGTCATCCAGCACCGCGGACAGGAGTCTGCGGGTATCTCTGCTTATAATGGTGAAACAGTCGAGACCGCCAAGGGCAACGGCCTTGTTTCCGTTGCTCTTAGCGACGACGTCCTTAAGGATATCTCAGGAAACTGCGGTATCGGACACGTAAGATATTCTACGACAGGTTCGAAGGCTGCCGTCAACGCACAGCCTCTGACCGTCGATTCAAAGTTCGGAACGATCGCGATAGCGCACAACGGCGACGTCACCAACTTCGCGGAACTCAAGGAGGAGTACATGAAGAAGGGATGGTCGTTCCTTACGGATTCCGATTCAGAGATGGTCGCGAGGATCCTTTCCAAGTACCTCACCCAGACCGAGGACGTTATTGATGCCATCAGGCTCACGATGAAGGAGCTGGACGGAGCATACTCACTCACTATAATGATCAAGGGCCGCATCTTCGGTGTAAGGGACCCGTATGGATTCAGGCCCCTCTGCATCGGTAAGTTCGACGGCGCATACATGATGGTCTCAGAGAGCGCAGCCCTCGACACCCTCCGCGGAGAGTTCGTCAGGGATGTGGAGCCCGGAGAGATCGTCGAGATCACAAGCAACTCCATAACATCGTACCCGATGATGGACAAGTGCCCCAAGGCCCACTGCATGTTCGAGTGGATCTACTTCGCCAGGCCCGAGTCCATCATGGACGGAAGGGAGGTCTACAACGTCAGGAAGAGGGTCGGAATGATACTCGCCAGAGAGGCACCTGCGGATGTGGATCTCATCATGCCCATCCCCGATTCCGGACGTGCTCACGCACTCGGATTCTCGATCGGTTCAGGCATCCCCTACGAAGAGGGATTCATGAAGAACCGTTTCATCGAGCGTACCTTCATCCTCCCCGACCAGAAGGCAAGGGAGAACGCGGTGTCGATGAAGATGAACCCCATCAAATCCACCGTCAAGGGCAAGCGCATCCTGATCGTCGATGACAGTATCGTCCGCGGTACGACCCTCAAGCAGCTCATCGGAATGCTGAGGAACGCCGGTGCCAAAGAGGTGCACGTAAGGATCGGATGTCCCCCCGTCATAGCACCCTGCTACTACGGTGTCGACATGAAATCCAGGGACCAGTTCATCGCCAACTTCTACTCCGTCGATGAGATCAAGGACATCATCGGAGCCGACAGTCTGGCATATATCAGTCTTGCAGGTCTCGTGGAGGCACTGGAGATGCCTGAGGACGACCTCTGTTTGGCATGCGTCAACAACAAGTACCCCACCAGGATTCCCGGCGAGAAGTACAGGTTCGACTGATCGTTATTGAAGATAATCACAATCTTTAATAATGACCATAATATCACTGGCATTACAACTGGGCAGGTAGATCAGTTGGAAGATCGCTACATTGGCATTGTAGAGGTCGCGAGTTCGAATCTCGCCCTGTCCACTCATTTTCCTATAGTTTTGTGAGTTAGTGTTAATAATTTTGATGGATATCCAGTGACCATGGCGAGTTGTTATTTCTGTGGAAGGACAGAAGAAGAATACATGGATTATCTGATAGAATCCTTAAAAAATGGTGATTTGAAAGGTGCCAAAGAGGTAATCGACGAATCAATTAGTGAAAAAATAGAAGCCTTTAATGGAGAGAAGGAAAGGATAAAAGCATTGAAAGAAAGTATGATCGAGCTCAAAAAGAGTGAAGAATACCATCGTATCAAAAAAATCAGTGAGATCCCGATAGACAAATACGGAAAATTCGCCGATTGGAGTTACAGCGATCTATTGAACGCAGAAAAATTAGGTTATCCGTTCACGGATGATGAAAGAGCATTCTTGGATAGTGTGGTCAAATATATCAACGGTAAAAAGAATACAATCGGTGGGCTCGTCTCAGCAGCAAAAAGATATCTGGAAGATGTAGAAGAAAAGCTCAACTACGAAGGGTCCGAACCTATCGACCTTGACGCAGAAAGGACGGTCTTATTCCAACAGATAGCAGGTGTGGAATCATTCAAGGCCGTGAAGGTTAATATTTGTCAGATTCCTAAAAAAAGAGTGGAAAAACAGAAAAGAGACTACTCTAAGCCTTACAGTTATGTAGGCAGCAATTCTGTCGATCTGATTGTACACATCTGTCCAGTGTGTGATAAAATGTATAAGTTATCCGTTGAGCAATACAATTATTATAACGATGATTGAACCAGCGAGATAATCGGATGTCAAGGATGATTTACTGCGAATACTGCGGACGGATGGTCCCATCAACAAGATACAGGACACTTTGGCTGGTGATATTCATAATACTGTGTTTCACCTCTATGGGAATAGGGATACTGATTCTGTATGGGTTGTATTGCCTATGCAGAACCAAACGTGTCTGCAATTGTTGCAAAAGAAGGGTCAGACCTTACAATAGTCGGCAGGAATATGAGGTGATGAATAGGGGTTTGATCTATGAGTCCCAATTGAAACAAACCCGTGATCTTGAGAGAAGATTCGATGAGGCTGAACGGGAATATCAGAAAGAAAAAGACAGGGAATCAAAAGAATAAGGAAAGAATGTCTTTTTTTGAATTGAAAACAACAACTGAAGGATGCTGATGTTAGTATAATGCCCAATGGTAACAATACAGGACTATAATGGTTTATGGCAAGCCAGTTCGAAATCTGCCTCATTTATAGAACGCGAATACTTGCAGCCCCTAGACTGGTAATTGGAGCAACCATAGAATGGGCCGTACTTCCCCGTCTTTATGACCAGGACGCCGCCGCATATCGGACAGTGGAAGCATTTTTCAGTTTTCCTCGTTACTCCGAACAGCTCCTTGTAGAATTCTGATTGTTGTCCTTCGTATGATAGAAGATATAGTGCTTTGTTAGCTCTGGTCATTGCGACATAGAACAATCTTCTTTCTTCGTCCATACGCGTATCCTTACCACCTAGAAGCATCGAGATCACAGGGGATTCCTCTCTTCTGCTTGGGAACCCGTACATTCCTGTCTTATTATTGAGAGAGAATACATAGTTCGCCTGAAGGCCTTTGGAACCGTGGATGGTCATAAACTTCATTTTCAGATCGGAACGTCCTTCGTATTTTATCAGAATCGATGTACTGTTCGATATGTCTGGCTTCCAGGAGAAACCGCATCCGTCAAGGAGACGGACATCATGATTATATCTTCCTAAGAAAAGAACCGAACTGTCTTTCGGTATCTCAGAGACGATTTTGCCCAGCTTCTTTCTTGCCTCGTTTGTGGAAGAAGCACATATTGGATTTACAGTACAGTTGATGTCCCCGGCACCGACCAGTTCCTTTGGATACTGACGTTTGTTGCGGCAGACGAATTCTGTGCTCAGTCTCAGCAGATCGCCGGTAAAACGATATGTCGTCTCTATCTTACAGATGCCCGATGGCCCCCAGTATTTCCTGAAATCCAATATGTATGATACGTCGCATCCGTTGAAACGGTAGATACTTTGCCAATCATCGCCGACACAGAACAGTTTGTAGTTCTTCGAATCGCGGAGGGTCTTCAAGAGATTGTATCTAGAACGGGAGAGATCCTGGTACTCGTCGACGATAACGTATTTGTATGGATGTACGTAACCACCCTTGTTTACGCAGTATGTGGCAAGATTCAGCATGTCCTCAAAGTCTATCTCTTCATTATCTCTCAACTGCTTCTGATAGGCCTCATACAGAGGTTTGATTACTCTTTCCAATCTTTCTAACTGCTTCTTTTCACCTTTAGACTCACCTTTGGGAAAAGTTTCGTCCCATCTTTGACCATAGCCCTTGACAAGAAGTATGATCGTTACGAACATGGAAATCAGAGTGTTCATCTTCCTGTCATCCTGGCCGATGTTTTTGCGAAGTATTTCTGATGGAGAATCAGGATTAAAAACGACACCTAGGTTCTTGAGTTTGGATTCGAGGACAGTCTGGAGTTCCCCCTCGGATCTGTTGTATGCGTACAACTCTATTAGTCTGGTGTTATTCGATTGGTGGATGTTGCGTTTCCATTCAATGCCTTTCCGATATTCTTCGGAAGCATCGGGATTGTCGTCAATCATGAATTTGGCAACTTCTCCGTTCCTGTCGGTTCCGAAGTATTCGATATAGATGTTCGTGTCCGTGAGATGGAAATCCGGATGATATTGTCCATATCTGGTGTCGTTGGTATCGGCAACATACGATTCCTCGTACTGATATGGGATTCCGTTGATTGCAAGATAATTGGCGATATCCGCCTCTCCGAAGCTCTTGACCTTCTCCCCGTTCAAAGTGATTAGAGGATTCTCTTCAAGATACTGTAGATATTCGGAATAACTGCTGAAATCTGACTCCATCTTCTGTGAATCATAATCATATGCCAGGTATTCGTTCAAAGCCTTGAGGTATTTCTGATCATCCTTCCTGCGTTCCAATTCTTCTGACAGGAAACGCTGGAGATCTAAGGACGATACCTTAGGTACCTTCCCATCGGCCGATGCGATAATCCTCAATCCCAAACGATGGAATGTTGTGGTGTCTATAGTCTGACCGGTTTCCTTGGTTATTCTCTGTTTCAGTTCGTTGACAGATGCGTTAGTGAACGAAAGAAGAAGTACCTCTTCTGGTTTCGCCAGTCCGGATATGAGTATTTCTTTTACTAGTCCGATGATGGTTGTCGTCTTTCCCGTTCCCGCTCCAGCGATGACCAATCTCGAACCTATATCGAAAGCTATGGCAGATAGTTGCTGACTATCGAGATTCTGCCCTTCCACCGGATTAATCCTGTTTCCGACTTCGATTGACCTTATGGCTATCAGTTCCTGATTGTGTTCGGCAGCCTTCTCCTTGAATGTATCGTATTTTTCAGTGAACGTCTGAAGATTGTCCTTGAGTTCGTGATTGACGAGACCTATAGCGTACAGGATTTTACGAGAACGGTTCTTGGCATCGTTCCTCAGTTGTTTTAAGTCCAGAATGGTTTGCCTGATGTCCACTGGATCGATGAATTCCTGGTTATCCAGATGGCTAGAAAGTACGGACAATCCTTCAACCAGTTTTTTGTTGAAGATTCTGTCCTTCTCTTTCATATTTTTCCTCCCAAGAAAGTACGATTGGCAGTATATAGCGAATAGTTATTTCATTATCACGATTGAACTGTTTTGTCATAATCTTTCTATGATTTCTTCCAACATCAAATCCAGTTCTTTTCTGATCTTCTCAGCATATTCTTTATTTTTCGGACACAATTCCGGAAGGAGTGACGTCTGATTCCTTAATAGTAAAGGTGTTTATATTTCAGCTTCAGTGCACCAACGCCATTCTGTGATATGATTCACTAAATGATATGCCAATAATATGATCGCAGGATAACATGAAATGAATTAATTCATGTCACTGTTCGCCGTATTCATCATTCAATCTCTTCTATACCAATTGATTTCAGATAGTTGTAAACACCATCATAATAGATTGGTTGATCGAACGGATTATAAGGATTGCCTCTGGGGATAAAAAAGATCATTCCTTTTCTTGCTCTGGTAAGCAGAACACGATATGTGTTCTTAAGATAAAGTTGCTTGGTGGATAGTTTCTCAAATCCATTATTGTTTTTCTTTATAGGGCCACTGTGTGTCCATCTGTTATCCCAAAGATAATAACAATCCCAGGTATCACCATCATATCTGAAATCAGCGCCCCATTGTACAATCGAATAATCCAGTTCCAGTCCTTGTACATCGAATTCTGATGCGAAACGATTCAGTTTACAACTTGATTTTGGTTCGTTTTTATCATCTAAAAACCAAGCAGGGACATCTAATTTAGCTTCTCCTTGTGATATTATGTTATCAGTATTGCTACTAGTAACCAAGCCGTATCTGTCACAATCAGCACTCCATTTTCTTATCAGTTGTTTTGCAGAATCAAGGTTTCTTGTCATTACAATAGGGTATCTTCTTCCTAATTCTTTGTACAACTTAGATGCATTTTCAATGTCACGGTCTAGCAACGATTTAACGAAATTATTCAGTTTATCTGTACGTAAAGATCTCATTGAAACTGAAAGATGTAGCGACTCATATTCATGAATATCCAGATTCTCAGTCATCTCTCCCCATTTATAATCGTGAGTATACTCCTGATCTTTCAGTTCTGGGGTAACATAAATGTCCCAATTTTTGAACAACCTTAAAGCATTAAACCATTCAGATAAACCCGCTTCACCTCTGTTTATCTCCTGTCCACCGCCTACTAAACAGATTATGACTGCCCAGTCCTCGTGGCGATCCATCTGCATTATCAATGATTCTGGTTCACTGTGTTCATAGCCGGGATTTTTCATTCTGTAGGCTTCAAACGATTTTAAACGGTCCTTGGTCCAGGCGCGTTGAGCCTCATCAAATATAACGACATGTTCAGGGGGTGTTCTGTTAGGATTTTTAATACCATTATTTCTAAATCTTCTTAAGTGTTGAATAAAAGATTCAGCTGCAGCCTTAGCTTTGCTTTTCGATATTTTATCCCTGGATACCCTATCTCTTGCTAGAGCTTCAACTAGTGTTTCCACAAGGGGATTATTGCCCGATAGGAATGTTGAATGTTCTTCGTTTTCTTCATCCATATTTTTTACAGCTATGGTGAGGCCAACAAGTGTTTTTCCAGCACCTGGAACACCTGTTACAAAACAAATCGATTTTCTTTTTTCCAATCTACTTTTTGTAATGATTTCACTTATAGTATCGATAGTTTCAGTCAGATTAGTGGAATCGTGTCTTTTGATATCTTCAACGTTATGTTCACTGTAAAGTATCCTTGCCGCTTCGATGATGGTCGGAGTAGGTTTGTAATCACCATTCATCCATTCATCGACATCAAAGGATGGTTCGTTTGGATATTCTGCAACAACTCTATCGATCACCTTTGAGATGTTGTTCTTGTTGCAAGGTATCGGCATGATCACTCTGTCTTCTTCAACTATGTCAAAATCAACATCAGGTGCTTCCGTTGGTAATTCGATAGGAACAATGAGTTTCTTCTCCGATAATTCGTGGAAGAAGTGCAGGTCAAAAGCATAGTCTATGACCTGTTCATATGTTTCTTTACAGTAATTCTTCATCCCACATTTGAATTCCAAAACGAAGATGATGTTCTTGTAGAAGACCAAGGCATCGATACGGCGGTTGATACGAGGTATCGTGTATTCGAGTGAAAGAACACCTTCTTTCTTGTCTGACAATTGTTGCTTCAGGATCTCGATCGTATCCTTCCAAGCACCAACTTGTTCCCCTGAAGATTGAGGATCACAAGAGACCATCTTGTTCAGAATGGAATCGTTGTCCTCTTCAAGAAATGAGCCAATCGTAGAATAGTAGTAGCCACTACTCAAACTACGACTCTCCTCAGAATGAATTTGAAGACCTTTCTAGCACAGCCGTTCTTATCTGGCTCTATTGCTTCTTCCATCCGTTTTACTTCAACTTCTCCGAAGAAGACATAGTCATTCGCTTTTCTTTTCACGAACAGAAATAGTCCCTTGTGAGAGTTCTTGAGGAAGAAATTGCCACCAGCCATTTCCTGGTTGCCTTCCAATCCCTCGCCAGTATATTCGAAGATGTACTCTCCATCGGTGTCCTTTTCCCAACCGATTCCATCGCGATACACTGAACTCTCTATTGAGACAAGCACTGCTGTGTTGCGGTGTATTCTGATCCCTCTGATGAATTTGGACACTCCGAAAGAACTTGCGATGGTGTCGTTGTCATATCCAAACCCAACAACGAATGTGCTGCCATTTACAGTGATCAGTTTTTGGTAACGGTCATCTGAATATCCAGGAATCTTTGTATCGGGTTCCGGGCGAGTCAGAGGCAATCCATAAAGCCAATTGCAGCTGCGTGTTACGCCGTTGGCATAGAACATCGTTCCTTGACCGTGGGGAACACGATCGACAACATCCCCTTCGTAATAATCCCCATTGTCAAAAAAGACAGTATCGAATTCTGGAGAAGATTCCGATTGAGACATCGGTGTTAGAATTTTGTAATATCACTATTAAAGGTGCCGCATGCTCATTTATATATAACATTCGGGGACAATCAGTGGTTATTATGGTGTTGGATTGTGATGAAAATGCCATTTTTTGTTGTTTGTCGGAGATGGTAAGTTTTTCCGATTGTTTTAATTAATAAGAGTTGTTAGAATGAAATAGGAGTGAGAATAACGGCCATTACAGGGCCGGGCCCTTAGGTGGGCCAACCCCGACATCTTTACCAGATGTCAATGACAACCACAGCCTCATCGGTCATGATTGTCAGACGGAACTCGCGGTTCCGGCATTCGCAGAAAACGATTACGTTCTCACCTCCTGCCGGGTCGGTCCCGTGCATGCCGGTAGGTAAAGCTCGGCATGCACGAGCTGCCCAAATTCCGGCATTTTACTGATTTATCAAAATCGAGTTAAAGCGGCCCATTACATGCAATTAGTTAATCATCTGGACTAAATGAAAAGTAAAAGGAAAAAGGTTTAGCGCTCTTCCGAACGCTTATGCGATCTTCGATCCTGCTGTGGGTCCTGCGGACTCGTCCCAGATCTCTGCGACGTCGAACGTCCACACTGCGAAGCAGGGAAGGTTCACTGCAGCCATCTTGGCCTTCATGTCATCGAACAGGGCTCCGCTGTCTGCGCGTGCCGCGTTCTTGAGGATGAGCTCGAATGCCTTGGGTCCTGCTGTGATCTCCAGTGCAGCCTTGCTTCCGGCCTTGAGGTATGCTGATGACCTCTTCATCAGGATCTCTCCGACACCTGCCTTTCCGTCAGGTGTGACGAAGATGCTTCCGCAGACGATCGCATGGGGCTGTCCTTCGGGCGAGACTGTGACAAGCAGCTTTGCCGCTGTCTTCTCGCCTGCAATCTTGATAATATCCTCGGGTATTGCTACCATTCTGTATCACCTGTATGTGTAATCTGAATCGCAGTACTTAACCGTTAGATAACACCCGTGTAAGCACCCGGGTGATGCTATTATACGGAATCCAGGCGATATATCGGCATGGACAGGAGGACGCTGCCGGCCGTCATGGTGATCGCAGCGGCGGCGCTGTGGGGTTTCATCGGTGTGTTCGTGCGCATCCTTTCGGAAGCGGGACTGGACACCATGCAGATCAACGGTGCCCGTTCCATCGTGTGTACGGTACTTCTCTTCATCGCCCTGACGGTATACGACAGGAGTATCCTCAATATCCGGTTAAAGGATGTCTGGCTCTTCGTGTTCCCGGCACTGATGAAGGTGATCATGGACATCTGCTACATCGAGGCGCAGCTGGAACTCAGTCTGTCCCTGGCCGCCGTGCTCATCTGCACGGACTGTTATTTCACGCTGATCGTCTCATATTTCCTGTTCAGGAAGGATGTGACGCTGCCTAAGATACTCGCAGCGATAATAGGATTCACGGGATGCGCCGTCCTCGTCGGATTGTTCACCGAGGACATCGGTAAAATAAACATGATCGGTGTGCTGATAGGCCTCGCAGCGGGTCTGGCAGGGACGTTCTATGCCATCGGACTGAAGGTCACGATGAACAAAGGATATGGATCGATCACCACGCTGTTCTATGTCTTCCTGTTGAGCACGCTGATGATGCTGCCGATAATGGACCTGCCCGGGACCGTCACCATACTCTCCGACGACACCAGATACGTCTGGTTCCTGATCGTCATCGTGCTGTTCTTCACCATGACACCGTACTGTCTCTATTCCAGAGGACTGAAGGACCTGGACCCGAGCACGGTGAACATCCTCCTGTTCGTGGACATCGCCGCATCGGCCGTCGCCGGTCTCCTGTTCTACAACGAGACTTTGGATCTCGTCGACATCATCGGTTTCGCGATGATCCTGCTGTCGCTGATACTCGTAGGCAGAGGTTCCAAAAAGGGGGAAGACGAGGCCCCTCCGGGACCTCGTGATTGATCACAGCCATCCGTTGGGGATCATCGTGTAGTTGATGAAGAAGTACACGATGAATATGGCAAATAAGATCCATATCATCGGCGAGATCTCCTTGATCTTGCCGGTGGCGATCTTTCCGCCGACCCAGGTGTAGACACCGAAGGCGATACCATCGGTGATGGAGCCTGCGAGCCCCATCATGAAGATGGTCATGAATGCCATGGAACATGTGACGGGTTCGGTCCAGTCGATGTCCTTGACACCTTTGATCATCATGATCCCCACGACGACCAGTGCACCCACGGTGCATGCGCTGGTGAACGTTCCGAAGAATCCTGAGAATACCAGCGCTACGGCGAACAGCAGACCGACGACTATTGGCATCAGTCCCGTCCTGGCACCGGCCTCGATACCGGTGGTGGACTCGATGAACGATGTGGTCGTTGATGTTCCTACAACGGCACCTGCCATGGATGCTATGGCATCGCTGGTCAGTGCCTTCTCTCCGTCGACCAGGTGTCCGTCCTCGTCGATCATTCCCGCTTCGCTTCCGATTCCGATGAGCGTTCCCGCGGTGTCGAACATGTCAATGACAAATAATGAGACGACAGCGGCGATGAAGCTCATGATCAGCGTGTTCGGAATACCGCTCAGGTTGGTGAATACCGCTGCGAACAGTCCGAAGTCGGGTTCGCCCACGAAGCTGTTGGGGTCCCAGGCGGGAATCAGGAACAACGGGTCCTCAGCGCGTGTCGCCAGCTGCGAAACGACACCGCACTCGCTCATGATTATTCCGATGATCCATGTGAGCACCAGTCCAAGGAACACGGCATACCATCTCTTCTGGTGGAACAGTATGAGTGTCATAACCAGACAGAACAATGACAATAATACACCAGGATCGGACAGTGGTCCGAGCGTGAGAGCTGAACCGTTCCCGTGCATGATGATGCCAGCATTGTACAGCCCCACCAGTGCGATGAAGAATCCTATTCCTGCAGATATGGCGAGCTTCATGGAATGCGGGATCTCATCCAGAATCCTCATCCTCCATCCGGTGACGGTGAAGGCGAAGAATATCACTCCCGATATGAATACAACCAGCAGTCCCTGTTCGAAGGTGAATCCCATCGTCAGGCATATCGTGTACGAGAGGAACGCATTCACACCCATTCCCGGTGCCAAGGCAACAGGGAATCTGGAATAGAATCCCATCAGGAGACATGCTATGATCGCTGCCAATGCTGTGGCGGTGAACAGTTCGTTGAACGTGTATCCTGCGATCCCTGCTGCGGGACTCAGGATGTTCGGGTTCACGATCAGGATGTAGGCCATGGCCAGGAATGTTATGATTCCTCCCTTGATCTCGTTCTGGATCGTCGAACCCCTTTCGCTTATGCGGAAGAATTCGTCGATTTTCTGCTTGAAGTCTGACATGATGAAAAGAAATCGATTGACGATGGTATATATTTGACGAAAAAGAAAGGGGTTTGAGACGGCAGAGCCGTCTCAGTATGTGTACGCCTTACCGGCATCCATCATCGCTTTGATGTTCGCTACCGGTGTATCGCGGGGCACCTCGCATCCTCCGGACAGGATGAACTTTCCGTCCTTTCCAGCTGCTTCGATGCACCTGAGGGATTCCGCTTTCACCAGTTCGGGATTGCCGTTCCACAGCACATCGATCGGGTGCACGTTACCCATGAGCGCGATCCTGTCGCCGACGATCTTCCTCGCTTCCGCAAGATCTATCGCATGGTCCGCTGAAAGGATATCGATTCCCGTCTCGGGTATCGCATCCATGATCGGGATGGTGTCTCCGCACACGTGGTAGATGATGTTGAAACCGTAGTCCTTCTTCCATCCCTTCACAAGATCCTTGGTGTAGGGCAGGTCGAACTCCTTGAACGTGTCGAGATTGATCACCGTACCCGATGCAGTCGGGTCGGGCACCCAAATGTAATCTCCGCCGTCGCTTCCCGCTCTCATGACACCGTCAACGAGCTTCGCCGCCTTCTTGATAGCCGCATGTGCCAGCTCGGGTTCCATCATGGTATCCATGAGCAGTGTCTCCACTCCTCTCAGGAAT
>JAEEGL011631490.1_pt1 | contig 12345 bp, 8 predicted proteins | sample 9134231 | NCBI WGS metagenome assembly JAEEGL01 (sample SAMN16246548, study PRJNA631951) | gut metagenome | biome: gut microbiome; feature: rumen; material: fiber-attached | host: Bos | place: Iran: Karaj | collected 2018-10 | reverse complement strand
AAAAAAATTGAAGATCCTAATAAAGAATATTATGATAAAATGAGTAAATATTTAAAAAAAAGTATAACAGGTGACACAACATATAAAGTTGATTATTGTGAATTAAATCAAAGAAAAAAAGCAAATTTCTAAGATTTTATTATTTTTTTTTAAGTTTATTATATATATTTATTTTTTTAACCAGAATAAATATTATATTTTATTTTTAGAAAACAATATTGATTTATTTAAATAAATAAAGAAAAAAAAAATACAAATTAAATATAAAATTTATTAATACTTTTATAATATAAATAATTCTTACAAATGCTCATTTTGTATAACACGATAAAAATCTTCAAAACTAATATCTTTCCCATTAGAACTAGCACTTTCAATAATAATATTAATTTCTTCATCAGATAATTTATCCCCAATTTTTTCAGAAATACTTTTTAAAATTTCTGGAGTAATAGTATCAGAATTACTTTCAAAAGTAAATTCTTTAAAAATTCTTTGAACACCATCTTTAGAAGTTTGATCCCCTAAAATTTCATTAAAGCTTTGAAGAAATTCATTATAATTTATTCCTTTCTTTTCATTTTGTGGAGTATCTAAATTTAATATAATTTTATATATTGTTGGATTTAATTCTTTATAATTCATATCATCCATTGCTTTTCTTACTAATGAAGGATCTATTTTTCCTGTTGAATCAAAATCAAATAAATCAAAAGCTTCTTTTATTTTTTTTTGATCTTCTGATGATAATTTTATGTTATTATTTAATTGATTTTTATTTTTATTATTATGAGATTTGAGATTTTTGATTTTATTTTTTTTTATATTTTTTGACATATTTATTGTTTTATTAAGAAAATAATATTTTTTTAATTTAATTAAAAAGTGTTTTTCAGTTATTATAATTTGTTTTTGAATTATTTTAATAATAATAAAAGAAAAAAAGATATTTTCTTAATTATTAAATACTTTGATATTATAAGGAATTATTATTTAAATATTATTTATATTTAAATCTAAATAAATATTGTATTTATTAAATAATCTAATTATTTAATTTTAAATTCCTTAAAAAATCATCTTTAGCATATTTTTTTAATTCTTCTTTATAATTAAAATTTTTTTTTTCAATTAATTTATAAAAATTATTATTATTTATGAGAAAATCAAGATTTTTATTTTCATTTTTATTTTCAGAATCAATTAAATTTTGTAAAGGAATTTGATCTTTCTCTATAAGAAAACAAAATTTATAAATTTTATATAATTTAATTTTTAAAAATTCTTTTAATAATTTTTTTTTAATCTCTTTTAGATTTTTTTTATTTGTATCTTTTTTATATCTTGTATAATGTTTTGAAATATTTTGATTTAAAAATTCTTCATAATTACTTTCCATAAATTGTTTTATTATTTGATCATTAACACATCGATATTCAATTTTTTTGAATTTAATGTTTTTATTATATTTCATGACATTATCATTGATAAATGATATAAGATAAAGTTTAAACAGAAAATAAATTCTTTTATTTTTATAACTTGATTTTTTTTTATTACCCATAGTGTTTGGTTCAGTAGATTCTAAATTAAATATATGATCATTATCTCCATCTTCATTTTCTGAACACAGGTTTAGACTGTCTGATTCTCCTTTATGTATTGGATCTTTTAATAAAAAAAAATCATTTTTTGTTTCCATTTTTTTGGAAATTAATTGTATTTTAAGTTCTTATATCCAGAACCAAGGTTAATTTTATTTTTTCCATTTTTCATTATGAATCTTTGTTTTTTGATTATGTTTAATACACCTATATTCTATTAATCAATATTATTAAAACCTTCGAAAATTTTGTTTTTTTATTTTTCCTAAAAAGAATAAAAAAAGTTTTGAAATGATTTAATTTTTCTATCAAGTTTTTTTCGTACTTATTTTTTATTTTAAGATTTCTTCTTTTTAATTTTGATTTCTTTTATATTTAATTTAAGGATAATTATCCATAAGTTTAATGGAATAACTTCATATTTAATTTTTCATTTCATAATGATTTAGTTTTTTTTGTTTTGAAAAAGAAAGAATGAAAAATATTACAAAATTCTTTTCTTTTTCTTCTTATTACCTTTCTATTTTTAATCAATTGATATTTCTTTGAATTGAATTTTAAAATGAAATTAGATTAGAAATTCATTTATGAAAAAATTGAAATATCTATATTTTTCTTAGCTACCACAAACTTATTGTGTATGTTTTCTTAATTTGTTAGATGTTTCTCTTTTATTTTCTAGAGATAATTCACTAATTATAAAAAATTCTTTAATTAACATTCATTAAGTATTTAATGTATAATTTAAATTTAAATAAATCAAAAATTTTCTTTTTTCTGAGATTTTGCTCTTTTTTTATGATTATATTTTTGATTAAAAAGCTAAAAAAACTCAAAAACTAAAAAAACCTATATATTACTTATTAATCTTAATTTAAATCCAAAAAATTGTTATAACAAATCTCTTTTTTAAAATCTTTATAAAATCTATTAAATATATTATTCTTCTTCTTCTCAAATTATATTATTACAGTTAAAACAACTTTTGATTTTAGATTTTTTCTTCTTCACTTGTTTCACAAAAATAAAATTTTTGTTCCTTTATTTTAAAATGACAACCAAAAATTTTTATTTTTTTTAAAAGATGAAAAAAAATCTCATACTATTTCTTTTAAACAAGTTTGATTGTATTAAATGGAATTTAACTTTATTTATCTTTCAGAAGAATGAGAATAAAGAATAGAAAATTGAAAAAATTTGAGTTAGATTTAATCTTTAGCTCATTGTTTTAAAAAAAGGGTATAAATATTTTTGGGAAAATATGAATAATAAGACTTTAATTAGATAAAATTAAATATATTCAATTTAAAAACTAAAATTATTAAAAAAGATTCATTATTTATAATGAAAAGAAAAATAAATTTAAAAGGTTTAATTATTCATTAAGTAAAAAAAATAACTAACATAAAAAAATCCTGAAATTTGATTAAGAAAAAAAATATAATAAAAAACTGAATTAATTTATATTATTATTTAAATAATTTTTGAATAAGTTATAAATACTTATAATATTTTATTAATAATAAGTTGAAAAAAATAAAATATAATTAACAACAAATAAAATACACAAATTAAGATATGATTAATATTTTAATGAAATTTTTTTGTGTGTATTTAATCTCAATTTTAGAAAAAAATGTTTACAATATTAAAAATAGTGAAATTAATTAAAATAAAATTTAAATTTAATTAAAAAAATCATTGTTTTTAAATTTTGAATATCAAAGACATTAAATCATTGAACAATATATTCTTTCAATTACTTTTTAAATGAGATTTCTAGAATAGAATTAAAATAAAGAGAGAATTAATTATAAATATTTTTCCAAATAAATTATCAATTAATGATGAAGATGATTTAAAATTAAAAGAGAACGAATAGAAAAAAAAAATAATAATAAACTTTAATGACAGATAAATCCTTTTTGAAAAATAATTTATCATTATTATATAACTATAATTAATTAATAATTAAAACCATATAAAATTAATTACTAATTTTGAAGATATAATAAATGTAAACACTTTTTTCCTCTTCAATCATTCTTAAAAAATCCAAATATTATCTAAAATTATATTATGGGTTTTAGAAAGTTTTTCTAAATCTTCTTTTAATTGATTGAATGAATATAACTTATTCGACGATAACTTTGAAACAGTAATTATCATTTTAATCTTCAATATTTTTTAGTTTTTACTTAATTAATTCTTCTATTATCATTTTTTTATATTTTGATTTTTCTTTTTATTAATTGATAAATAATCTTCTAATTCATTATATATTAATTATATATAATTATTATTTCTTAAGAATAATTATTTTAATAATACAATGATTTAATCTTCATTTTCTTTAAATTTATTTTAAATATATTGATTATCTTATTAAATAAATATAACTATTAAATATATCAATAAATAAAAGTTAAAATAAAAATAAACATTTAAAAACACTTTATGATTAGATAAAACATTGTTTAAAAAGATTAAATAGATGAGAATAGAATAATAGAAAATTTTATCAAATTAAATAACTTCATGAAGTTTATATAATAAAATTTTAATTAATAATATTAAATAAATAAGAAGTTATACTAGAAAAAGAGGAAATGTGATTACTTATTAAGTCATAAAATCATTTTTTATTATAATAATTTAAATAATAATAATAAAAATAATAATGATAATTATGAAGTTAATAAACTTTATTTATAATAAATATTCCTAAAATTTTTCTATCTTTTTCCAAATTCATCATCAATATATTATAAATTATCTAATATTTATTATTGTTTTATCTTTTTATATATTATTAAATCCAAAAAGTATCTTTTTTTTATTCTAAATAAAAAAATATTCAAAATGAAATATAAACTTAAAGCAATTCAATCTTGGGAAAAAAATCTTCCAGTTATCAAGAAAATTTTTTTTTAAAATTAAGATAGTGAATTAACACTTTTATTAAAAAAAAAAAAAAAAACAAAATTAATTTTAAAGAATAAACTAAAAAATAAAAGAATGACAAAGATTGATTTTTTTTGTCCTTAAAATATTCTTTTTATAAAATGAAATTTCAATCTTTAAATTCTTTTCCTTTTATGTTATAATTACAATAATGAGTATTCAATAAAAAAATTTTGATAATATAAATAAAATTAATTTTGAAAAAATCAATAATTCACAACAAAATAATACATTAAAATCAAAATAATAATGAAGAATATTGTATGAAATAAAAATTTTGAATCTTAAAGTATTCTAAACTAAAAATATTTAAATAAATATAATTAATTATCAAACAACTCCAATTTGAAATAAATTCTAAATTAATGTTAAACCATACATTATAATTATAAAACATATATATATAAATATATAAAATAAAAAAAACAGAAAATGAAATAAACCTTATTGAAAATCCCAAAAAAATATTATAATAAAAAATTGATTAATACCCAATTTACATCACAACCTAAAAATAATATATAAGAAAAAAAATAAAAAAATAAAAAAAAAAGAAAATGTTAAAACAAATATACATAATACTTATCTTTCTTAACTTAACCATAGTGAAATCTGAAAAGAAACTAGCCTTAATGTACGGGGCAGGTAACATAGGACGTGGTTTCATTGGCATTCTCCTTCACCAGGCAGGTTACCATGTGACATTCGTGGATGTGATAAGTAGTCTAGTAGACGACATTAACAATCTCAAAAAATACAATGTTGAAATAGTTGGAGATAAACCAGAAAAAATTTTAGTAGATGATATAGATGCAATAAACAGTGAAAAAAATAGTGATCAATTAATAGAAGCTATTACAAAAGCAGATATAATTACCACTGCAATTGGACCAAGTGTCCTTAAAACAATTGCACCTACTTTAGCTAAGGGACTTAAAAAGAGAATTGAAGTAAATAAAAAACCATTAAATATTATTGCCTGTGAAAACATGGTTGCTGGTTCTACATCTTTAAAAAACTACATTTATGAATTATTAGATGATGACATTCAAGATAAAGTTGATCAATTTGTTGGATTCCCTAATGCAGCAGTAGATAGGATTGTCCCTGCTCAGAAAGGGAAAGAGAAGCTAATTGTACAAGTAGAGCCTTATGCAGAATGGGATGTAGATGAAAAAGGATTTAAAGGTGAATTACCTAATATTCCAGGAATGTCTCTAGTAGAAAATTTAGAAGCTTATATTGAGAGGAAATTATTCTCAATTAATACAGGTCATGCGTCTATTGCTTATTTTGCATATCAGAAAGGATACACTGATATTGCACAAGCAATGAAAGACCCTGAAATTCTTGATATTGTCAGACGTGTTTGGAAAGAAACTGGAACACATTTAATTAATAAATTTGGATTTGATCCAATAAGTCATTGGAAATATGTTGAGACTTGTGAAAATAGATTTAAGAATCCCTACTTATCTGATGATGTTACTCGTGTTGCTAGAGGTCCGAAAAGGAAAATTTCTCACAAAGATCGTTTAATTTTACCTGCTCGAGAAATCATTGATTCTGGAGGAACTCCCGAAGCACTTGCAAGTGTCGTTGCTGCTGCTTTGAAATATGATTATAAGGAAGATAAAGAAGCTATGGAAATTCAAGATTTTATTAAGAAGAATGGAATAGAAAATGCTATTGTTAAGTATACTGGATTAGAAAAATATACAAAATTGTTTAAACTTATTATGAGTTATGTTTAAAAGGTTATTTTTGGGTTTTAAAAAAATTGAATTTAAATAAATATTGTGGTAATAAGCTTTATTATTTAATAATTTAACATATTATTTAAGGGGAAATAAATTTCTTAATAATTTGATTATTTTTTTAATGAAAATAATTAAATTTTAGGAGTAAAAAGAAAAAAAATAATGGGCTTTATAGAATTTGATTGTTCATTTCACTTATTATATGTTTTAGTAAATATAGTTGCTACATATTGTTGTAATAAAGGAAATAGAAATATACTTTCATTAAATATATCATGTACATTAACAATAATAATATCAATTTATTTATATCATTATGATAAAAAAAGTGCAAATGAATCACTACTTTATAAAATCAAAGAATCTACAACAAAAGAAAACGTTGAAACAAATGAAAATCAAATTATAGTTACTAAAGTAAAGGAAAAACAAGATTTAACATATGGATTTGATGAAATTATAAATATATATAGAATTTATCCTATTATATTTTTTTATTATTTTATATTAAATATTATTCCATTTTCAAAGTCAATATTTTCTCAAACCATTTATTTATCATATGAATATCTAAGTAATCTGGTAATGTTAATATGTTTTTATACATTATTAAGAGAAAAATTATATAGGCATCATTCAGTTGGATTATTATTTATCATTGTATTTTCATATTTTCATCCAGATCATAAATTCGAAATAAATAAAAAATATCTTTTTTCATTTTTATTTTATGGTTACAATGGAGCAATACAATGTTTTCATAAAATAATGATGGTAAAATATTATGTTTCACCTCATATTATTTCAATAGCAAATGCATCAATGATGATGGTATTGGATATTATAAGATTTGTTACTCAAAGTTATATTAAGAAAGACATAATTTTTTTGAGTTCTGATTATTTTAATTTAACTTTAATGAAAAATTCAACAATATTATCTGAATCTTTAATGTATATTATTGGAAACTCTGCAAACCCAATTTTAAATAGTTTAATTATTTATTATTATCCTCCATTTGTTTATCCTGTTTCAAATTATTTATATTCTGTTTTTTATTTAATTCCCAAATTTGAATTGGAAAGTCAAAATTTAAAGAAACTTATATGTATTGTTGGAATTGGTTTGGGATTATGTATTTTATCTGAACTTATTATTTTAAATTTTGTAGGAATGGGATTTAATGCAAAATTAAATATTCAAAGAAGAGCTGAAAAGGAAGGAATGATTGATTGTAATTCTTCTGCTTCACAATCTTCTAATTCTTCTATGAATTCTTCCTATGGTTTTAAATAGAAATTATTTATTTTCTATTTTTTTATTTTTATAATGTTTATAGTTGTTTAAAACACTTTTTAATTTTTTTTCAATTATGGAAAAAAAATTTTGTAAATTTTGTGATATAATCGAAAATAAACCAGAACAAAAATTATTTGAAGATGATAAAATTTGTATTTTTTTTAGTATTCCTCAAATTGCTTATGTACATATGCAATGTATACCTAAAATTCATATAAAAAATATTAATTCTTTAACTTATAAACATATTCCATTATTATATCATATGAAAGAAACAACAATTCAATTTTTAACTAAAAAATATTATATTGATTCTAATATTATTATTATGGGATTTCATATTCCTCCTTTTAATTCTGTTCAACATTTACATATGCATTGTATTATTCCTCCTTTGAATAATTGCATTGAAAAATTACTCAAAGTTGATTGTGTTATGAGAAGAATTGATAATCAAATTTATAGACTTTTAAAAGATAAAAAGAATTGTGAAGAAATTAATTTAAAGTCTTAATCTTTTTTACTTTTTTAATTTTTATGAAAATTAAAGTTTTATAATATTTCTTTTTCTTCAATTAAAAAATTATAATTATCCAATGAAGAAACATTCTTTATAATCAATTCTTATTTTAATGATAATAATTTCAATGTTTTTTTAACTAAATTGATTTTCTTTAAATTCGTTTATTTATTAAAAATTTTAAAAGAACATTGAAAAATTAAGTGTATTATTATTTTCTGAGCTTTAAATTTGTTTTTTATATAATATTAATATAAAAAAGTTTTTATTTTATACTTCATTTTCTAAACTTAGGTCTTTTTAATTAATAATAATATTTTAACAATTTTATAGGTTTTTAATTCATTAATGATATTTATATTTTCTAAAGATAAATGCAATTTATTTTATTAAAAGTAAATACTTAACTTTTATTCTTAAAATCTAAATGATAAATAAGTAAAAAAATATAAAAATAAATTAAAGATTTTCTTACAAATATCTCAAAAATTTAAAAACATTAAAAAAATATTTAATCATTTTTTATTTGAGAGAAAAATTCATTTTTATTTTTTAAAATTTCTTCATATTTATTTATTTTATTATCTAATTCATTATCAATCTTTTTTCTTAAGTTATTTATTTCAGAATCTTTTTCTCTTAATTTTTGTGACATTGAAGAAACAATTACTTTATCATCAAAATTAATATTTTTTTTAGAAATAGTTTCTTTTAATTGAAATTTTAAACTTTCAATAATTTTATCTTTTTCCTTTAATTCATTTACAGTATTCATTAAAACATTTTTCAATTCATTTTCATCATTTTGCATAAAACTATTAGAATGACTATGATTATTATTTACTCTTAATTTATGTATTACACTTTCTAAATCATTTACTCTTTGATTTAAATCTATAATAGATTTATTATTATTATCAGGATATTCAAAATTATTTTTATAATTTTCTAATTCACTTTCTAATAAATTTACTTTTGAATTTAATTTTGTATTTTCTTCTATTAAGTTTTTATTTTGATTCATAAATTCATTTATTTGAGAAACTAAAAACTTTGCAGCTTCTTCTTTATTATTTTTATCAAAAAACTCTGGTATTTGTTTTAATGCTTCTGTTAATCTATTATTATAATCTGTAATGATATCATTAAATTTATCAATTTGAATATTTAATTGATTTTCATAATATGAATAATCAAAATTATTTTCATTATTTTTTAATTGATTTTTTAATACATTTATTTTTTCTTTTAATTTTTTATTTTCTTTTGAATAATTTTCTAATAATAAATCTAATTTCTTATTTATATTATTGTTATTCTGCATATTATAAGGAATATTATTATTCTCATTTAAATTATCTTCATTTGGATTTTGAACTAAATTTTTATAATAATTAATTTCATTTTGTAAAATAGAAATAACATTATCTTTTTCAGAAATAATTTTATTAACATCTTTATTCTTATCATTTAATAATTTAATATCATTTAATTCAATTCTTAAAATATCATTTTCCTTTTTTAAATCAGAAGCATAAACCATTAAAGTATTATGTTTAGAATTTAATTTAGTATATTCTTCACTTAATTGATCAAATAAATCATTTAATTTTTTAAATTCATTGTTTTTTGATTCAATATTAATTTTTAAATTATCATTTTTTTTAATTAAATCTTCTTTTTCAGAAATTAAAGATTCATTTTTTTTTAATAAATTTTCATTATTTTCATTTGAATTATTATTTTTATTTTCATTATAAAATTTTGGAGATTCACTTCTTAAATTATTAATAATATTATTATCAATATTATTACCACCATTATAATTATTATTTTTATTTAAATAACTATTATTTTCATTAATAAAAGGATTTTTATTTAAAAAATGATTAATTCTAGGTTTTGATATTTCATTTTCATCAACTAAACTAATTTTACTATCTTTAAAATTAGAAAGTATATTTTCTTGAATTAAATTTTGGTTATTTTTCATTTATATAAAAAAATAAAAATAAAAAACATATAAATGATAAAATATAAATAATTTAAAGGAATATATTTTCAAAATAAAAGATTGCATGCTTGCCCGAGCGGTCTAAGGGGAGTGACTTAAGATCATTTGTACGTACGTACTCGTGAGTTCAAATCTCACAGCATGCATAATTTTTTTTATATTTTAATTTTTATTTTTTTTTTTTTATTTTTCTTTTAAATGTTTAAAGGGTTTTTTCATTTTATTTTTGTTTTTTCATATTTATTATTAGATTTTAAGGTTCTTTTTACCTTTTTTTTATTAATTAAATTAATCTTATATTGTTTTATTTATTTTTTGGTTAACTATTTTTTTTTTTATTCCATTTTTTTTATTTTTTTTTTAATTATATATTTTTTTTTTAATTTAAAAATATGAATTATTATGATGAAGATGAGGAAAATAATTTATTTTATCAAAGATATGTAAATAAAAAGAAAAATAAAAAAAAACAAAATAAAAGTAATAATACTAATAACAACAATAGTAATATTGAAAATAATAATATTAAAACTGAGAAAAATTTAAAAAAAAAAAGACAAAGACATGATAGTAGTAGTGAAGAAGAAAATGAAGAAATAAAAAATGAAAAGGAAACAATAAATGAAAATAAAATTGAAACAACAAAAGAAACAGAAAATAATAATGAGAATAATAATTTAATTTCTGAAGAACAAAAGGATTTATTAAATCAAATAAAAGAAGAAAATGAAAATAAAAAAGAAAAAGAAAAATTATCTTTAATAAAAGAAAATTATGAAAATTTAATATTATGGTCTAAAGGTTTGATTCAAATAAATAATGATTTAAATAATAATAATATAAGTAAAGTAGATTTACAAAAAATAAAAGAAGATCCAATGAGTAAAATATTACAAAATAATATAATAAAATCAAAAGAAGAAATTAGAGGATTTTATTTACCTAAATGTAAATACCCAGGAACTTTAAATAGATTTAATATTGAACCTGGTTATAGATGGGATGGAATTGATAGAAGTAATGGATTTGAAATTAAGTATATCAATAAACAAAATGAGAAAAAAGAATCAATAAAGAATTTTAATTATTCTTTAAATGATTTATAATTCACTTATTTATTTTATAGATTGAAATTTGTAATAAAATCAAAAAAATTTTTATTTTTCTTGTTTTTTTTCAAAATTTATTTTATTTTCTTATTTTTTTTTTATAAATTAAAAAGGAATGCTGTTAACTTTATTGAATTAATAAATAGTGTTCAACATGAATGGATATTCTACTTCTACATTGGGGAGGAGTATCCCTGGATTTGTTATGGTGAAGGTGAAGTGGCTTGTTATCCCCAGTCATTCTTTTATTTTTTTATTTAAGTTTTTATTATTTCTTATTTTAATATTTATTGAATCTTTTTTTTCCAATCATCCATTTTTTCATTTATGTTCTTTCTGATTCTTTATTTAATAATTGTTTAATTTTCTTTATATTCGTTATTGGTTTTTCTCTTATAATTCTTTTCTTTCGTAAATCTTATAATTTTAAATCAACTATTCGTTATATGAGAATATCCTTCTAAATATTAAATATTTTTGAATAATCATGTTTAGCATTTTCATGAATATTTTCATAATTTGGATTATTTCATTTTCAAAATGTATTTTTTTTCGACAAGGAAATATTTTTTTTTGTTTAAAATTTTAAAATTTAAAAAAATTTAAAAATTCTGTTGAAACTATTTATTTTATTGTAAATTAACTAAATTTTCATCCAAAGATATTATAATGATATAGCAGATATTATTTTTTAAAATATTTTCAATATCAACATCATCTTCTAAAACATAATTATTATTCTTTTTTCCATTGATATAGTGTCTTTCCTAAACTTAAATTTAAATAATTATATTTATTATTTAAAATATAACAATTAAAATGTAGTTCACTTGGCATGCAAACTATTGCCCTGATTTTAAAATAAAATTGAGGGTATTTTATTATTTAATATGTAACATTAGTGCTCATTATTTGACTATTATTAACAATCACAAGTTGATATACTAAGAAGAAATTTTGTAGTAATAACTTGAGAAGGATCTTTAGATGACAAAGTCTTATTATCTAATGAGACATTTATTATATAACATATGTTTTCATGAGATTTTGCAAATCCATAACATACTGTTTTTTT
>JAEEGL017179093.1_pt1 | contig 12346 bp, 13 predicted proteins | sample 9134231 | NCBI WGS metagenome assembly JAEEGL01 (sample SAMN16246548, study PRJNA631951) | gut metagenome | biome: gut microbiome; feature: rumen; material: fiber-attached | host: Bos | place: Iran: Karaj | collected 2018-10 | reverse complement strand
GAAGATCAGATACGAGGCGTCGGACAGATCCAGGCAGTAGCGGATCTCCTCCGCGGTGTAGCGGTAGTTCATCGGCACCGCCAGCGCGCCGGTCTTGAGCACGCCGAAATAGATCGGCAGCCACTCCAGGCAGTTCATCAGGAGGATGGCCACTTTGTCGCCTTTTTTAACGCCGCGGGAAAGCAGGTAGTTGGCCACGCGGTTGGCTTTCGAATCGAACTCGCCCCAGGTGAGTTCCTTGCGAAGTTTGGCATCGGTGCCGCCTTCGTTAAGAGAGAACTCTTTCCAGTCTTCTTTGCGCGACCGGAGATTCGGGTTGAACTCTACGAGCGCCACTTCGCCGCCGGCATTCTTAGCGTTCTGCTCTAACAGGTCAATGATCGTCATTTGTTTTCGTCTCCTTTAACGTCAATCCAGGATCACTATTCTGCCCTCGACGTGCGCGTCAAGCCCCTGGTGCGTGGAAAAATATTCTTCAACGATGTTGTTCACCGAGGTCGCTACCACCCGCGGCCGCATGCGCGCCTTGACCGGTTCGAAAGGCACATCGAAGAACTCCTCGAAGCTGTTGTAGTGGTAGTTCTGCATGGCGATCAGGAATTCGTCGTTGTCTTCAACTTCCTTGCCGCGGAAAGATAGTTCCTCCAGCGTATGGGTGCTCTTGCGGTACACGATGCGTACCCCTTTGGAATACTGGTAAAACTCCGTATGCCCTTCCCAGGCGTCGTCGCGCATAATGAATTGTATCATATGGCGTAACTCCGCGCCGGTAACTTTCAGCATCCAGAGCACATCGTCGAAAGGCGTGTTCTCGGTCATGTCCTGATACTCTACAATGGGACCCATGGCCTTCTTGCGGATCGAGCCGGAGCCCATGAACATGATGTCGAAGCTGCTGTCTTCCTGCAGAAGGTCGGCATAGAGATTGCCCATCTCCGTTTCCTGGATGCGAGTGGGATGAGTCAATTCGCGCGCAAAATTAGTTACTACGCGGTGATATTTAGCATCGGTCTGCGTTTTGTACCGGGTCAGCATCTCGCCGATCAGCGTATCCACCGGTGCGGTCCAGGTATTGATGGGCTTGAGCTCCCATTTAAGTCCGGTAATTTTCTTAAGCTCATCGTCGTATTCCAGATCGAAGCGACCGATCTGACCGGAGCCGGTGCCCGCCTGTACGATAGGTATGCCGTTGACGAATTCCGGCGCGTCCATGAAGGTGTGGGAGTGACCGCCGATGATCATATCCACGCCCCAGTCGGGGTTCAGCATTGCCGCCAGTTCGCGGTCTTTTTCGATGCCGATGTGCGTGAGCAGAATGAATATATCGGTGTCTTTGGTGCGGTAGTTGTCCGCGATGATACCGACTTCCTTCGCTGCTTCCGCCACATTGATGTACGAACCGATCACCTGTTCGCCTTTAGTCGACGCGATCACTTCTTCGGTGAGCAGGCCCATCACCATCACGCGCATGCCGCCCACTTCCAGATTTATGTACGGCTTGAACAGGCGCGCGTTGTTGAGCGTGATATACAGGTCGGCGTTGATGATCGGAAAACGGGCGCAGCGCTCCAGGAACAGCAGGTGGGCAATACCGTAGTCGACTTCGTGGTTGCCCACGGTGGAGGCGTCCGGCGCCAGCATGTTCATAAGCTCGATCGTGGACAATCCGCGAAATTCCGAGTCGATCACAGAGCCGCGGAACATGTCGCCCGCGTTAAGATAAATCACGTTTTTTTCCGTAGAACGCACTTTTTTAATGTAACCGGACAGACGGCCCAGACCGCCTTTTTCGATATTGTCCTCGCCTACCGTAGGCAGGAAATCGCCGTGGATGTCGTTGGAGTGGAGTATGGTCAGTTGCTTCTTCATCCGCGCTGTTCCTCCCCGAGCGGTTTGTCCCATTTGATCTTGCCGCCGATGGCCGCTGCAGCCTCATCCGCAGCTTCGGTCAACATTTCCAGATACGCGGTCTCTTTCTTCTTGCTGCGTCTGCCTTTGCCGGCAAACAGGATCTTCTCAGAGTACGCATCGTAAGAGACCGTAAAATCGTCCTTAGTGCGGTGCGGGAAAAAGCTGACGGTCACCGCGTACGTGATCTCCCCGCCGCCGGAACGCGCGGTGAGCGTGACTGAAACGGCTTTGCGTTTCACGCCGTTGAAGGTGCAGGTCGCCTCGTAATATCTCTTGTAAACGTCGATATCCATGGTTTTACATTCCTTTCATGCAGTCGGTATTTTTTTAGAAGCCTAGATTGTCGTTGACCAGTATCACGTGGATCCGGCCCGTGTGGCGGGAATAGCGCGTGATCAGGAACTGGCAGCAGATCGTATCGGGCGATTTGCAGTTCATGCAGGACCCGGTGCGGGCGCAGGGCGTAGAGAGGCCGAAACGCTGGGCGTTGATCGGCGCCGCCACGTTGCGCGCGCGTTTCATGGCGGTGTCAACATCCGGCGTGACTTTGTTCATGCCGGCAATTATGACAAGCTTGCGGGGGCCGTGGGCAATGGCGGAAACGCGGTTGGCGTTGCCGTCGATATTAACCAGCACGCCGTCCTCGGTGAGCGCGTTGGTGCCGGAAATGAACACGTCCGCGTCATACGCTTCCAGCATCGCCTGGTGCCGGTCCGGCGCGGTATCACGGTCAATGAACCGGTAGTTGCCGCTTTTCAGCGCCTGCGGGAGTCCGATCTCCGCCGCGCTCATCGCGCCGCCCATTCCTATGCTGCTGCCTTCCGGAATAAGCTCCAGCGCCAGTTTGAGCGCCTCATCACGGTCTTTGGCATAGTATCCGCTCATGTTGCGGGATTCCAGCCCTTTGATGACCTTCTGCGCCAGCAGTTCATTTCGTTTGAATACGATATCGTTCATGGTGCCGCCTCACTTTCTGACCGGTACGAGTTTCGACCGGGGTATGTGACAATATCCGTTCGGATTCTTGTCCAGGTATTTCTGATGGTACTCCTCCGCCGGCCAGAATCCGGCCAACGGCAATATTTCTACTTTCATCCGACCGCCCAGCGCGCGGTCCTTAGCCGCGGCAAACGCTTTCACGGCGGCCTCCTGCGCTGAGTCGTCGTAATAGATCCCGGTGCGGTACTGCACGCCGTGATCCTCGCCCTGCCGGTTCACGGAAAACGGATCGATCACTTCGAAATAGCGCTCCAGCAGCGCTTCAGTCGATATGATCGCCGGATCGTATATCACTTTTACGGTCTCCGCGTGGCCGCTGCCGCCGCAGACTTCTTTATACGTGGGCGCTTCGGTAGAGCCGTTGGCGTAACCCACCGTAGTCTCGAGCACGCCGGGAGTGAAGTCAATAAATTTCTGCAGGCCCCAGAAGCAGCCGCCCGCCAGGTAGATCGTCAGCATGTCAATTGTCCTCCGTGCAGTTTTCCGCGCTCGCCGTTTTATTGTCCACTATCTCCCGTGCGATCAGATATCCGGCCAGCAACGCCGCGGAAAGCAGCAGGGCACCGGCGATATCCGTAAACCAGTGCACGCCGCAGATCAGCCGTCCGAATACGGTAATGAGCGCGATCAGCACGCACAGCGTCCGCAGACTCACGCACAGCCGGCTGTCTTTTATGTAGCGGTTCAGGATCAGTATCGTTCCCCCCATCACCGTAACTACCAGCATGGTGTGGGAAGACGGGAACGAAGCCTCCGCGGCGGTCTCGCCGGGCATGATGATCGGTCGATAATTGACCTTGATCAGCTCAAACAGCACATACATTAGCCCCGTTGCGATGAACAGGCCGCCCAGTGTGAGCAGTTCAGGGTCAACTTTTTTCAGACTGCGCCGCCGGATCAGCTGGATGAGCCCCAGCACCGCGAACGCCGCCACCGCCGCCAGCGCGATCAGGCCGGTGATCTGCGTCAATTTATACCAGCCCATCTTTACGCCGGTCAATTTGTGAAATCCCGTGTTCAGCCACGCAAGACCGATAGTCTTGCCCGTGGCCTCCACTTCTTTAACGTCAACTGTTTTTACACAAACTACAAGCAGCACGAACAGCGCCAGCGCTGCCGCGGCGACCAGTATCTTCTTTTTCATTTGTAACTTCCCCGTCATAACGTCAATCGATTCTTTACGTTCTTTCTTTATCCGAATTGTCACGATAGAATATACTCTATCTCAACTGTACATTATATCTGCGCGCGGGCGCGATGTCAATTTACCATTTGCATTTTAGAGCGAAAAGTGGTATCATTTCGGGCGAAAGGAGCGATGAGCTATGAATTTAAAGGAATTCTTCCGAAACCTTTTCAAAAAGACCGAAAAAGAGATAATTTCCGCCGCGTCCAAAAAGACGGAGACCGTGACGATATCCGCGTTGCCGAACAACGTGGAAGAAATGCTGGCGATGCCGGAGTTCGACCGCAAAGACCCTTATAAAGTTGCTGCCATTACCGTCGCGGTGCTGAACCGCTTCCCGGACTCCCAAGATGACTGCTACGCGATGCTGAACGACCTCAAGGGCCCGGAACCGCTGTCAAACTACGAAAAACAGTTTATACGCGACCGGTTCATGGATGGTAAAGACTACGTTGCCCGCTCGTACTTCGCCGGCGCCACTCCGGACAACGACTACACCCCTGCGCTTCCGTACAAGGTCAAACTGATCGAACAGTCCAACAGCCGCGAAAGCGCCGGTTACATCTCGCTGTGGATCCCTTCCGGCGGCGCGGACAATCCCCGCATGATCAAACTGCGCCAGAAAGCGTCTACGAAGGAATGGTTCCTGTATCAGAACGAGTTTTTGCTGGGCGACATCCGGATCCCGAAGTCCCGCGACAAATGGGCGTAAGCATCCGTACCAGTGCTTTTATACCGTAGGCAATAAAGTAGATCAAATTGAACGACACAAAATACAGTTCGGTCATAAGGAGCGGATTCAGGAATCTGAGTCCGCTTTTTGTCAGGCCGTCTGCCACCGCTTCAAACAACGGCACTCCCCCGAGATCGCGGTACAGCATAAAATCAAAACCGGTCTTGAAATCCAGCGGTACCACGATCAGCGACGCGACGACCTGGAACAAAAAACCATATAAGACAACCGAGTAATCCAGCTCCGTATAATTAGTAACATAAAGCAGCAGACCGGTGAACACCATTATAAAGTGCCAGCTCATCGAATAGAACGCGCCGAACGACCAGAACGGATAATACTTAAACGCGTTCAGGAACAGCATGTTGGCAATGCCCCCGATTATACAGCCCGTCATCAGCCAGCACTCCGCGATCCGCTTCAGTTTGCCCTTGCAAAAGCCGGCGAGCGGCGCCGCGAGCATTATCAGCGAACAGGTATCGAAAGGCAACAGCCCCTTGTTGAAACTGCCGTCGTATCTGATATCATATACTGTTTCCCAGGTGGTCTTGGTGATATAAAACAATATCATGAAAATGCCGATGACTCGCAGCACCGTACGCACCCGGTCTTTGCTAAGTTTCCGCAGTATACAGAGCAGCACCACCATCAGCACGAATGAGACCGCCAGATATATGTATTGCGGCGGACCGCCAAAGTCCTGGCCGTCGTACCCTTTGATGTTATATTTGTACTCAAAAAAGCTGTAGTCACCGGTAAAAAACAGTTTGTTCATTTTATATCCTTTCTGCGGTATTGCCAGTACGCGGCCGCAATGCCCGCAATGCCCAGCACCAGACCGACCGTCACTTTAAGCCAGTCCAGATTGCCGTCATTGGCAATATCCCCGCCGTCGCAATACCCGTACGGCGTAACAAACTTCAGAAACTCCACGTCCCGGGTCAGGTTGGCAATAATATTCAAAAAATACATGAACGCCGCGATTCCTATTCCGATGCCAACGCCGCCTTTGCGGATAAACGCGGACACGCCGAAGCATATCCCGGCCAGTTCCAGCTGCATAAAGAAATATGCCAGATGCAGGAGCACCAGCAGTTTCCAGGGTACCGTTTCGCCGATGGCGGCGATCGCGCCGGCGGCAAGGCCGAATATGATCAGGTTCATCGCCGCGATCTCTGCCAGCACCGCCAGCAGCTTTTCTGATACGACGCGGGTGCGGCTCACCGGATGTGTTAGCAGAAATTCCGCCGTGCGCCCGCGCTCTTCTTTACTGAGCATGCCTGCCGCCAGCATCGCCGCGAAGAACGCGCCGCCCAGTCCCAGTACGTTGCCGCATTCGATGGAATAGTAACCGGATAGTTGTCCAAAATTGAGTTTGTCCATGCCGAACGCCGCGGTAAAGGCGCCCATCGACGAGAACATTTCGCCTATGCTGTCCATTTCCTTTTTCATTTCCGGGAAGATCAGAATGCTCACGCAGAGCATGAAACCGATCACCGCGGTCCAGATGATAAACGCAATTTTTCCGCGCCGGAGTTCGTGCCCGAATATCGTCATGCGTCCTCACCTGCCTTCTCATAATAATGCATGAATATCTCGTCCAGTTCCGGCTCGGTTATGCTCAGATCCGCGATCTGGCCCGCAGCCAGCCGGCTGAGCAGTTTGCCCATATCGCCGCTGTACAGGAAGTTTACGCTGCCGTCCGCGGACTGCAGATCGCGTATCCCGTCAATTCCTTCAAGGTCAACTTCCCCGCGCACCGTCACGCGCTTGGCGTTGGTACGGGCAAGTTCTTCCACGCTGCCGTCGGCAATGATCCGGCCTTCCCGTATCACCGCTGCGCGGCGGCAGTTGCGCTGCACTTCGTGGAGCATGTGGCTGGAGAGGAACACAGTCGTTCCCGCGCGGTTGAGTTCGCGCAGGATCTCAAAGAACTCGCGCTGCATCAGCGGGTCCAGCCCGCCGGTGGGTTCGTCCAGGATCAGCAGTTCCGGCTCATGCTGCAGGGCGCATACAATGCCGACTTTTTTGCGGTTGCCGAAGGACAGTTCATCCACCTTCTGCTCCCGGTCCAGCCGGAGCCGCTCGCACAGCGTACCGGCGGCCGCCGCGCAGTCCAGGCCCCGCAGTTTTGCGGATAATTTCAGCACTTCCTTCACCCGCATTCCCGGATAAAACACAGCTTCCGAAGGCAGATAACCTACGCGCTTCAACACCTCAGTTTTGTCCTTCACAATATTCTTTCCCAGCACGCTCGCGCTGCCGGAAGTCGGCGAGATCAGGCCCAGCAGTGTGCGGATGGTAGTGGATTTGCCCGCCCCGTTGGGTCCGATAAATCCGTAATAATCTCCTTGCGCGACCGTCAGATCCAGATCGATTATCCCCCGGGCGCTGCCGTAGTATTTCGTCAGTTTCGATGTTCTGATCGCATCCATATCGTTGTCAAACCTCTCCGTCCAGACTGAACATCAGAGTCTGTCCCCTGATCAGATCCACTGTGAATTCGGTCACGTCGCGGCCGTAATACTTACGTTCATACACCTCAAACGGGCTCGCCGGGCGCTTCAACCGGAGCGTCTTGCGGCCGGTGGTACGGGCGTGGATCGTTAAGAAGCGCTCGTTGGCAAACACGAAATCGCCGTCATCCTCATAAATGTGACAGCCGGCAATGCGCCCGATCGCACGGTAAATATCCGCCGTGAGCCATTTGGCCGCGCTGAACACCGCCGTATGACCGTCTGCGCGTTTGACGCTGATGGCGGGCAGTTTCTCGTGGCAGAGCGTGGCCAGCGTCTCCGCTTCCGGATCATCGCACACGAACAGCGGGCAGACCACCGTGGTCTGATTGTCCAGATACATCGCACAGCCGTCTTTCACCTGGCGGTCCAGCTGGCCGTACACGGTGCCCGGATCGCAGTCCGTTCCCAGCGCGCGCTGCGGATCGATCTTGAATTTGCCCAGCGACGGCGCGTCGATCCGTTGGATATGCATACCGGTGAGGTCGGAGATGTGGTCCACAGAGAGCTTCGGCGTATCATCCGGGTCAATAAACCCCTGCCCGTATATAAACAGCGCCGTTTTGCCCGCGCGCCGCACTTTTTGCTGTATTGCCCGCCGCTCTTCCGCGTTCAAACTGAAGCAATTCACAAAAACATACAATTTGTACTCCGGCAGATCATCGCGGGCAACATCGTCGTGATAGTAAAAATCCGCCGGCATACCGCTCGCGGGGATCTCCAGCGTACGGTTCAGTTCGATCATCTGGAACAGTGTGGCCGCGGCGGTACAGTGTACCGATTCTTCATCGTAGAAGAACGCCACGTCGTTGTGCTTCGTGCGGTCACCCGCATAAAATGCCTGCGCCAGTTCCTGCTGCCGCGCCATCAGCTCATACAGCCGCGGATCGCGGTACCGGCCCCGGTGGTACTGATCGAACCACCAGCCCGAAATGTCCTGACAGACGTCCCGCCCGAAATCGCGCTTCATGCAGGCGATGCTGTCCTCGATATCGTACTGTTCCATGTAGTCCATTGCGCCGGCGCGGTTGCCTTCGCGGAACGTGCGCGTTTCGTCCTCCGAGAAGAATATCCGCCCCCGCAGCCGGAACGAATCCTGCATCACGCGCTGCGCCGAATAGCCGCCCGGCTGGCGTTCAATGTACACATTGGGGCACGCGGTCATGTCCACGAACCCGCAGTCCAGCATCTTTTTTGCCCCCGCGCACATACACATGTTGTAATAGTCGAGACAGCCGAAATAGCCGTAAAACGCGCCCACCAGCAGGTCGCGGTCATATTCTTTGATAGCTTTGGCGAAGTGGATTATCGAATCGGCGGCGCCCACGTGGAACGCGCGGTAAAAGTCGGCCACGCACTGATACTTGTCCGTGTTCAGGAACGAACCGATGTGGTTGTCCGAAATGCCGCTGCCGCCGCCCGACGGGAAGCGCGAGAGCGCGTAGTCAACGCCGATAAACGCCCGTTCTCCCATGTCCGGAATGTGAGGATCGTCAATATCCGCCTCCGGATCGTTCCAGGCCTTCCTGAGCGCCTCCTGACTGCCGTACCGGTCGTACAGGTATATGGAGAACGCCTTACGGAATGCGGGGCTGAAATCGCCGTACAGATCGCAGGGCGCCTTGCCCGAATGCTCGAAGCCCATGTAGCCGCCGCGGTAGATCGTGAGAGGATTTGAGGGATACCATTCGGAGGTATTGCCGCCGGCCAGGAATACGCCGATCACGTGCTCGCCGCAGGGCGTGCCCTCCAGATCCCGCAGCAGGCCCAGGACATGCTTTGTCGCCTCTTCCCGCCAAGCCTGCGAATACAGCGCGTACATGCCGGGATAATAACCGTTCTCGTAGCTTTCCGTGATCACGCGCACCGGGATGGTGCTGCCGTCGTTGTAGCGCATCATTTCCGAGGGATGTTCGCACAGCCACTGCACCGACGGATGCACGCCCAGCCGCAGGAAGATCTTGGCATCCGGCACCGCTTCCAGCAGCACTTTCGCGTCTTCCATCAGCCGGTCGAACGCGCCCTGATACAGCCACTCCGGATCGCAGATCAGAAAGAACACTTCGATGCCCGCCTCTCCCAGCGCGCGAAGGTATTCGACGTCCCGTGTGTGGGCATGGGCAGTGAACGCCATCGGCGGAAGCACGCGGCCGTCGACTTCCACCGCGGGACTGCCGTTGTAATTTACGATTCTGGATCTGAGCATGTTGATCCCTCCTGGTCCGGATTAAGCCGATCTTGGTCTTGGATTGCCGGTTCAGAACAGCTGTCCCGGCAGCTTCAGTTTAGTCTTCGGCGGAAAGCTTTTGTCAAATTCCTCCACATCAGCGTCGTCAACATAATACCCCTGCGGCGTCTGATACACGCCCGTGATCCCGTCCAGATATCCGGGTATCAGCTCTTTGCACAGGAAGAACGACGCGTCCGCATCTTCGGGCAGGTCGTGGTATCGGATGCCGAACCGGCTCGCATAGTCAAAGCCGCAATTGCCGTAAAAGCCGATATTGCCCTCGAACAGCACCGCGCCGAAGCCCATTGCCGCCGCCTGCTCCAGTGAATAGTCCAGCAGCTGTTTGCCGTAGCCCTTGCGCTTCAGTTCAGGCGTGATGCAGATCGGCCCCATGGTCAACACGTTGACTGTCCGCCCGTCGTCGGCGTTGATCACTGTCTTCATAAACAAATTCTGTCCGATCAGCCGGCCGTCCAGCTCCATCACAATGTCAAGTTCCGGTACAAACGCCGGATCGTCCCGCAGCACGTGGATGACGTAGTGCTCGCTGCAGCCCGGCCGGTACACGTTCCAGAAAGATTCGCGGATGAGTTCTTCCACCGCGCGGTGGTCCGCTTCCTGCTCCAGCCGGTATGTAATGCCTGTATTATTCAATGCTTTAAGTTCCTTTCTGACTTTTTCCAGATCGCTCGAGGTGAGCAGCGGGATCAGTGCGTTGACCTCGTCGATGCTCTTGTCCCACCATTTAAACTGCAGCAGCAGCGCGATCAATTCGTCGTCGAAACGTTTTCTGATTTGCCGTGCCGGATCGCCTGCCACGATGGTGTACGGGTCAACATCGCTGCCCACAACGCTGCCGGCACCGATGATCGCGCCGTCGCCAATATGCACGCCGGGCAGGATCAGTGCGTTCTGACCGATCCAGACATCGTTGCCAACAATGGTATCCCCTTTGAACGGCAGATCCGCACGTTCCGGCGGCGCCATATCCCAGCCTTCCAGCGTGAAAAAAGGATACGTGGATACCGCGTTCAGCTGATGGTTCGCGCCGTTCATCATGAATTCGACCCCGGCAGCGATCTGGCAATACTTTCCGATTATCAGTTTGTCGCCCAGCCACGGATAATGGTGCGTCACATGGCTCTCAAATTCCGCATCGGCAATATACGTAAACTCTCCCACCACAATATTCGGGTCGGTGATAGTAGGCTTAACATATATTTCGTTATCGTACCCGGCGATAGGGTGAACAATATCCGGATCCGGGCGTTTTCCGTCGATCATACAGTTCCTTTCTGCTGCGCACACCGCACCAGCTCGGGCAGCGCGGAGCGCTCTACGTCATACCGGCCGGACCAGCTGCGGATCTCGGCCAGGTACTCTTTACGGCCCGCAAAAAAACGAATCGTTTATTGAGCTTTTCTATCGAAAGCACAGCGAGATCTGTTCTTGTTATGTCGCCGCCGAAACAGTCTTTTCCATTCTTATCGTAAAACTCGATAGGCAATGCTTCATCGTTCAAGATATTAATGACGCATTCCTGCACTTCTTCCGGGTCGCAGATATGCCAGTGCTGCGTAGCGAAGTACTTAGCCTCTATTTCTTTCAGGAAGTCAGTCAGGTTCATGACCCTATTATACTAAATAAGCAGCAATTTTGTATAGCCCTTTTAAAACAGCCGGCAGATCATATTGACCGCGTCCGGCACATCCTCATCCACGTAGCCCGAATCGGTAAAGCCGAACTTCTCGTAGAGGCGAATTGCCGACGTACCCGCCCGCTTCACGCACACTTCCACATGGTCGTAACGGGCCTCCCGGCGCAGCTCATCCAGTATCATTGCCAGCGCGGCCGAACCGAAACCTCTCCCCTGACAGTCCGCGTCGATCATGAACTGCTGAAGGTCGTATCCCAGCGGCTCGTCGGTAAATTCCCGAACCAATGCCAGCCCGACCGGTTTGCCGTCGGCCTCGATCACATACACTTTGGCGCTGCAGTCGCGGTAGACATAGCCCCGCGCAAGGATACCGATCGCGGGCGCCACAAAAGTCTTTTGCTCCTCTTTGACGGACAGTGAGGCAGCAGAGAGCCAGTTGGCCTCGGTCACCGGGGAGAGGCGGACGTCTGCCAGTACCGTTTCCCACCACAGATTATCCGCTTCACGCAGATAATAGAAGCCGCAGCGTTTCAGCACATTTTGGGACTTCACGTTGTCCCTGCGCGTGTCGGCGCGGACAATGCGGATCCCCGCTTTCCTTCCGAACTCCAGAAACGCGGTCAACGCCTCACTCATATATCCGTGCCCCTCATAGGCGGGATTCAGCCCGTAGCCCACTTCGGTCACGCCGTTCACCGGCACATATTTGTAATCGATGGAGCCGATTATGTGGCTGTTTGCCTTCAGCACGATCAAGAATTCCGTGAAAAACAGGTAATTGTCCGGATCCGCGGCGATCTCCCGCTCCAGCTTCTTCAGAAAGCCCGCAAGCAGATAGTCCAGTTCTTCACCCCGGTACACTACGCCGAATTCCGCCTCAAAGCGCGGCAGATCAGAGTTGAACAGTGAGAGGTTGTCCTGCGTGTACGGGAACAGCACCAGCCGTTCGGTCTCGATACAGTCGATCATTTTATCTTTATTCATCGTGCAGCTCCTTATTCAAATGCGCCTGTGCATCCAGCCACTCCGCTTTAGTGAGCAGATTGACGTGGCCGTGCCGTGTCTCGGCCACTCCGCTTTAGTGAGCAGATTGACGTGGCCGTGCCGTGTCTCG
>JAEEGL016390755.1_pt1 | contig 12346 bp, 11 predicted proteins | sample 9134231 | NCBI WGS metagenome assembly JAEEGL01 (sample SAMN16246548, study PRJNA631951) | gut metagenome | biome: gut microbiome; feature: rumen; material: fiber-attached | host: Bos | place: Iran: Karaj | collected 2018-10 | reverse complement strand
TGGACACCCTCACCGAGCGGGAGAAGCGGGTGCTCATGCTGCGCTTCGGCATCGCCGACGGCCGGACCAGGACCCTGGAGGAGGTAGGGAAGGAATTCAACGTCACCCGGGAGCGCATCCGCCAGATCGAGGCCAAGGCCCTGCGGAAGCTGCGCCATCCCAGCCGCTCCAAAAAGCTGAAGGACTTCCTGAACTGATCCCGCGTACCGGGCCGTCCCCGGCGGCGGCGTCCCCCGGCGTCCGGAATGCCGTTCCCTTCCCCGGCGGGGAGCAGCCCTACATAACCGGTGTTCCCGCAAGACCGGGGGACTGACGACGGAGCGTATTCATTCATCGCCGAAGGCGATACCTCAGCTCCTTGCTTCACACTCCTCACTCCACACTGAATTTACGGAGATCTTCCAGGATGGAGAATCAGAACGACATCTTTGAGCGCATCATGGCCCTGCGCCTCCTGGCGCCTCTCCGACCCTTCTGGCGGAAGAGCAGGGAAGTGCTGCTGTATCTGTTTTTCGGAGGACTGACCTTTTTCCTGAGCATCGGCCTGTACTGGCTCTTTGCCCACCCTATGGGCATTGCGCCGCTGATCGCCAACGTGATCTCCTGGATCCTCTGCGTGGCCTTTGCCTACGTTACCAACCGGACCTGGGTGTTTGCGCAGAAGGCCCGTGAAATGAAGGGCGTCCTCCGGGAATCGGCATCCTTCGCCGCCGGACGGCTGGCCACCCTGGGTCTGGAGGAGCTGATCCTCTGGCTGGGGATCGACGTTCTGGGCGTTCAGGATCTGCCCGTAAAAATCGCCGCCCAGGTGCTGGTGATCGTGGGAAACTACGTGATCAGCAAATGGCTCGTGTTCCGAAAGAGCCAAGAATAGCCCGGAGAGGGACCGGAGCGGCGCGGGTCCGGCTTCGCCGGTCCGGTACTCGGAAAAGTAAAACTGAAGGCATTTATTTGTGGCGACTCTACTTGCATAGACAGTTTTTCCATGTTATAATCAGTTGTTATAATAGATTCTTGGGGCTTTTGCCCCAGGAAATCCATGGCGTATGGGGGAGCGGGACGGCGGCATGAAGAAAAAACTGACGAGCAGACAGGGCATCAACCGAGCGGTGGCTCTGGTGTTGGTTCTTGTTCTGGTGCTGGCTGTGCTCGTCGCCATTCCCATCTACCTGGGGTATCAAAAGCGGGCGGATCAGTTCAGCTGCACCGTGGCGCTGAAAAAAGCCCAGGATATGCTGGACGTGGAATTCCTCGGGAACTACGATCTCAGCCACGACGAGGCCCTTAGAGTGGTGGAGCGGGCGAAATGGGAGATGGACGCTCTCTGTCCCGCGGGGGGAGATTACTATCTGGTGGACCGGTCGGAGAGCGACCAGGTCTACCGCGTCACCTGCGGCATCCATGAGAGGAATACCTATCTCCGTACCCGGCTGAATGCCGAGCACGTTCTGGAGCTCCTGGAGGACGCGCTGGAGGATCGTGCCCGCCGGGGCCTCGAGGTCCCGGAGGAAGGCTTCACCCTCCTGGTGAACAGCCGGGAGCTGCCGGTCCTGCTGCTGGAGGAGCCTGTGGACCTCCGGTGGGGGACCTCCGCCTCCATCGACTACGAGGGCATCGTCAGCTTTTTCACCCTGGCGGAGGACGGCAGCGTCGCCTGGTTCGTCTACGCCGATGAGAACCACGCCTCCGTGTACCGCGCCGGGAACGACTGGGGCGGGGACGCCTGGGAAGAATGAAGCGCCCCGGGTCCGGTCCCTGTGCGGGAGAGAAAGGGAACTGCCGTGTCCATCTACGATAGCCGTCTGATCCTGGTCTATTTCTGCGCGGTGGCGGCGGTCCTGGGCGCGGTCCTGGGTTCCTTCCTCAACTGCGCCGCCTGGCGCATCGCCCACGGGGAGAGCTTCCTCAAGGGCAGGAGCCGCTGTCCCGCCTGCGGACATACCCTGGGGGCGAGAGATCTGGTGCCGGTGCTGAGCTGGCTCCTTCTGCGGGGAAGATGCCGCTACTGCGGGGAGAAGGTCTCCCCCCGCTACGTGCTGACGGAGCTCTTCTTCGCTCTGGTGACGGTGCTCTGCCTCCTGCGCTTTGACCTGACGGTCCTCTGCCTCCGGAACTGCGTTTTTCTCTGCTGTCTGTTCTGTCTCTCCCTGGTGGACCTGGAGAGCTACACCATTCCCGACGGCTGTCTGCTGATCGCCGCCGGCGCCTGGCTCCTGGCGCTGCCCTTCGCCGGGCTGGGCTGGGGCGGGATCGGGCTCCGCGTCCTGGCCGGGCTGGTCTTCGGGGGCGGGCTGCTGCTCCTCTCCCTGGTCATGGACAAGGTCCTGAAAAAGGAGAGCCTGGGCGGAGGAGATATCAAGCTTTTTGCCGTCGTCGGCCTCTATCTCGGCTTCCTGGCCTCCCTGTTTTCCCTGTTCCTGGCCGCCGTGCTGGGCCTTCTGTTCGCCCTTCTGCGGCGGGGGAAGAGAGAGGAGAATGGGGGACAGATCCCCTTCGGCCCGTCCATCGCGGCGGCTGCCGGAGCGATGCTGCTCTACGGGGGCGGCCTGGTGAGCTGGTATCTCGGCCTGTTCGGCGCTATGTAATTCACAAACAACAGATGATTCACAGAGCATTGGAGTTGTAAGTATGGCAAAACGAATTTTGGGGATCGACATAGGATATGATACCCTCAAGCTTGCCCTGGTCAGTGGGAAGCAGGTGAAAAAGACCGTGGTCGTTCCCATGCCCAAGCGGCTGCTGCGGGAGGGGCGGGTCGTCTCCCCCGAGGCCATGGGGGAGCTCATCCGCAGTACCATGCGGGAACACGGCATCCGCTGTTCCCGCGCCGCGCTGGCCCTGTCCAGCGACGCGGTCTTTGTCCGCAACGTCACCGTTCCGCAGATGACCGCGGATCAGCTCAGCCTCAACCTTCCCTATGAATTCCGGGATTACATCACCGATGAGCTGAAAAACTACGTCTTCGACTACGCCATGCTCTCCGATCCGCCGAAAAAGGAGAAGGCGGCCAAAGAGCCGAAGGCCCCGAAGGCTCCGAAGAAAAAGAAAAACGCTTTGGAGGCCTTTGAGGAGGAGCAGGCGGTCCAGGCTCCGGAGGAGGAAGCGGAGGGGAGCGTATCCACCGCCGCCACCATGGATCTCCTGGCGGTGGCCGCGCCCACGGCGCTGATCTCGGAATCCAGGGATATGGTGCGAAAGGCGGGGCTGAAGCTCCTGAAGGCCGCCCCGGGCGTCTGCGGCTTTATCGGGCTCATCCGCAGCATGCAGGACTCTTACCGTCCGGCCAGCGGGGAATACTGCATCCTGGATCTGGGCTACCAGGCCATTCGGATGTACATGTTCAAGGGGGACCGGCACGAGGTCACCCGCGCGCTGGAATTCGGCCTCTCCCGCATCGACGACGCTCTGGCCGACGCCTACAACGTGGACGTTCATCTGGCGCATACCTATCTCCTCACCAACTATGAGGACTGTCAAAGCAAAGAGGTCTGCCTCAACTCCTTCAACAACATCGCGGTGGAGCTGCTGCGGGCGCTGAACTTCTACCGCTTCAGCAATCCGGAGAGCGAGCTGGCGGATATCTGGCTCTGCGGCGGAGGCGCGGCCATCAGCTCCCTGACCGCAGCGATCGAGGCGGGACTGGACAATATGACCTTCCATTCCGCCGATGAACTGATGCCAGGCGGCCGGAGGCTGGCGGAGAGCTACTCCCTGGCCCAGGCCATCGGCATCACGCAGGAGTAAGGGGGGATCATTTTGGCAGCCGCTGTAATGAATCCGGGGACCACGAAAAAGAAGAAAAACGCCTCCCGGGGAAAACTGCCCGTTAAGCGTTCCATCAACCTGATCGGCGTCGGGGAAAAGCGCATCAAGGTCGGCGTGGCCGTTCCCGCCGTCATCCTCATTCTGCTCGCCGCCGCCGCGCTCAGCAAATTCGGCGTCGTGGACCGGCTGATCGCCGTTTCCGACGCGGAGCGGGAGGTGAGCCGCCTCCGGGGCGAACTGAACGACGCTTACAGGACCCTGGAGGGCTACGGCGAACTGGCGGAGGAATACGCCCACTATACGGTCTCCGGCATGACCAATGAGGAGCTTACCCGGGTGGACCGGGGCGAGGTGGTGGAGCTGATCCAGCGGGTCATCCTTCCCACCACGACCTCGGGGACCTGGTCCCTTGTGGGCAATCAGCTCTCCCTCAGCATCACGGGCCAGACCCTTCAGGAGATCAACCTTCTGGTCCAGGCGCTGAACGAGGAGGAGCTGGTGGATTTCTGCACGGTGAGGACCGCCGCCACCGACGAGGATTATTACGACGTTCTGAATGAGGACTCCACGGTCACCGCGCAGATCTCCGTTTATCTGGTCGCAAGGGAGGGATACTAATGAGCGTTCTCAGCCGGGATTTTACCACCAGAGAAAAGGTCATCCTGCTCATCCTGCTCCTGTTCCTGGTGGGCTTTGCCTATTACCAGTTCGTGGATAAGCCGGTCCGGGCAAGCCTGGCCGCCGCCGAGGCGGAGACGGAAAAGCTCCAGAAGGAACTGACCTCCGTCCGCGCCAGGATCACCACCCTGCAGCGGATGCGGGACGAGATCGACGACGTCACCGCGGGCGGGCTCAACAGCTACATGCCCAGCTACAACAGCAGCAAGGAGGAGCTTCGGCTTCTCAACGATATCCTGAGCGATACCACCCAGTATTCCATTTCCTTCACCGGGCTGACCCGCTCCGGCGACCAGATCCGCAGGAACTTCACGCTCCAGTTCACGTCGCCGGATTACGACAGCATGAAGAGCGTCATTCAGAATCTTACGGGCGTGGAGTACCGCTGCCTCATCGGAGACCTCCGCTGCAGCCTGGTCACGAACCGGTATCAGGACTGGGTGGACGGCGCGGTTTCCGTGAACTGCACAGCTACCTTCTTCGAGACCATGGTCGGCGGCGTGCCCGACGCCGGCCTGCCCGCAGCGTAATAGCCGCGCAACAGAAATACAGCCTTCGAAGCGGCCCGTTTCCCCCTGGGGGGGAAGCGGGCCGCTTCGCGGTTTCCCGGGGGAGACGCTGAAAGGCTCCTCCCCGCAGCGCTCTTTTCACCGCCTTGACAGGGCAGTGAGAATGTGTTAGGTTGAACAAAGAAATACTGCTTTATCAACTGAGCATAAGGAGGCGGATCTGCCCATGGATCATCTGGTCGAACAGAAATGCCCGTCCTGTGAGGCCCCCATGCGCTTTGACCCGAAGCAGGGAAAGCTGGTCTGCGACTACTGCGGCACCACCATGGATATCCCTGAGGCGCCGAAGCAGGAGGCGCAGGAGGTGAAAGAGGAGGAACTGAAGGTCGAAGAGGCGACTCTGGACTTCGACTTTGCCTCCATCAGCGGTCAGGCCGTGGATGAAAACGCCCAGGGCCTGCCCATTTACAACTGCGTATCCTGCGGAGCGGAGGTCATCGCCCCGGCGGAGCAGATGGCCCTGACCTGCCCCTACTGCGGGAACAACATCGTCCTCACGGAGAAGGTCTCCGGGAAGCTCCGCCCCGACGGGATGATCCCCTTCCAGCTCAGCTCCGATGAGCTTCCGGGGGCGCTTCAGAAGTTCTATAAGGGGAAGGTCCTGCTGCCAAAGCGCTTTTTCTCCGAGAGCCGGGTGGGCAAGGTGACGGGCGTCTACGTGCCCTTCTGGGTCTTCGCCGGAAAGCTCAGGGGCGAGCTCCTCTACAACGCCTCCAACTCCTCCACCCACCGCTCCGGGGATTACCTGGTGACGGAGACCAAGCACTACCGCCTCCGGCGGGACGTGGCCCTGGAGTTTCGGGATCTCCCGGTGGACGCCAGCGGCAAGGTGGACGACGCGCTGATGGACTCCCTGGAGCCCTTCGACATGTCCCAGGTGAAGCCCTTCGATATGCGCTATCTGGCCGGCTTCACGGCGGACCGCTTCGATCAGACCAGGGACGACACGGCGGAGAAGGCGAAAACCAGGATGATGAACACCGCCAGGAGCATTTTCAGCGCCCAGGCGGCCAGGGATTACGGCAGCGTCACCCAGGCCGGCGGCGAGCTCCACGCGGATCTGAGCGGAAAGTACATGCTGTTCCCGGTCTACTTATTCCAGCTCAGCCACGGCGGCAAGGAGTACGCCTTCGCCGTGAACGGCCAGTCCGGAAAGGCCGTGGGCAAGCTTCCCATCGACAAGGGCGTCAGCTGGGGCTATTTCCTCCGCCGGGCGGGGATCATCCTGCTGGCGGCGCTGCTGATCGCGCTGGTCAGGTATCTCCTGGGGAGGTGACGGGGATGAAGAAAACGATCAGACTTTTCGCGCTTCTCATGGTCCTGTGTCTTCTCCTGGGCGGTCTTGCCGTCCATGCGGAGGACGCCTGGAGCGAGGAATACTATCGGGTCGTCGATATGACGGACGAGCTCAGCGATGAGGAGCTGGAGGACCTGGACCTGGACTGCATCGAGCTGATGCGCTCCTGGAGCGTGGACCTGGCGTTCCTGGTGGTCACGGAGGAGCTTCTGGACGGAGAATCCGTGGAAGAGCTGGCGGACTACTTCTACGAGGACTGCGGCTTCGGCTACGGAAGCGGGCGGGACGGCTTTATGGCCGTCTACCTGGCCGATACGAAGACCATGGAGATTTATTGCTGCGGAAACGCGGCACAGCGCATCTCCGCCGACGATCTCAGCTTTATTGAGAAGAGCGCTCCCGACTACGAAGAAGAATACGGGCTCTGGGGCGTGCTCTACAGCGTCTGCTCCTATCTGGACGGCTTCCTGGAGGATGCCCGGGGGAGGGGTCAGGCCTCCGCCGTCCCGGGCACGGAGGAAGGCGGAGAGACCGTCTCTCCCTCCGCCGCGCCGATCCGGGCCGACGACGGAGAGACCTCCTCTCCCGCGAAGCAGGGAGGAGGCGTGGCCCGGGGCGCGGCGGGGAAGCCCGACTGGTATCCCGTGGATACGCAGAATTTCCAGTTCTACCACGACGAGACCGCCCCCCGGGTGGTGGACGACGCGGACCTCTTCTCCGCCTCGGCGGAGGCGCGGATGGAAGCCAGGCTCAGCGAGCTGCGCCGGGAGCTGGGCAAGGATATCGTGATCTTTACCGACGTGTCCGCCTACGGCCTGAGCCACGCGGTCTACGCGGCGGATTTCTACGACTTCAACGGCTACGGCATCGGCCCGGACTACGAGGGGATCTGCCTCTTCATCTGCATGGACCCGGCGGACCGGGGCTTCTGGACCTGCGCCTCCGGCCCCGTGACAAGGGAGCTCTACACGGAGGACGCGGCCAACGCTATGGACGACGTGCTCTATGAGTACATGGTCTCCGCGGCCTACACCGAGGGCGTGGAGGACTGGATCGAGAACGTCCGCACCCTCTGCGTGAAGGGCTACCCCTTCGTGCCGGACTGGTATCCCGACCCCGGCGAGGCGGTGGAGCGCTTCCACGATACGTCCTCTCCCCGGGTGGTGGACGACGCGGGGCTCCTCACCCCGGACCAGGTCTCCGCGCTGACGGCCCAGGCCGCGGCCATCGCGGAGAAATACGGCATGGACGTGGCGGTCCACGTAACGGACGAGCGGTCGGGCGTCACCCGGCAGGAATACTCCGACGCGTACTACGCGGTGAAGGGCCTGGGCTACGGAGACTCCTTCGACGGGATCCTTCTCTCCGTCTTCCAGATGCCCGGCTATTACGGGACCTGCCGCGTGACCGCCCAGGGCGCCATTCAGGAGAAGCTCACGGAAGTGAACCTGGACCGGCTCACGGAGAAGTGCGTAAATACGCTGGAGGACGACAAGCCCTATCAGGCCATCCGCACCTGGCTGAAGGACGTGGAGCATTTGGCGAAGACGGGCCGGGTCCCCCAGACCAAGGGCTACTGGATCGGCGCCGCGGTCCTGGGTCTCCTGGGCGGCTCCCTCGTGGGAGGCATCGCCCTGGGAAGCGCCAGAAAGAAGATGGCGGCTCCGGCGGAAAAGAAGACGGCGGAGGCTTACATGGTCCCGGATACGCTGAACGTCCGGAAGCTGGAGGACCGGTATACCCATACCACCACCTCCAGGAAGTACAGCCCGGTGCAATCCAAATCCAGCGGCGGCGGGGGCGGCGGCTCCTCCTATTCCCGTTCCTACTCCGGCTCCTCCGGCCGCAGCCACTCCGGCTCCGGGCGCAGCTTCTGACAATCAAATCACAGCCGGTTCGTTAAACACGAATAACAGCAGAGCAGCAGCGGTCACCACCCGCTGCTGCTCTTGCCGTACTGCGAATCAGGAAGAAAAAGAGGAGTGCCCCCGCGGCCCTCACCACTGCCGTGGGGAATGATGCGCACGAAAAACGGGCGAAGCATTATTCTGGAGTGAGAATAACACGAAAGAGCCGGTCTTTCAAGCGGTTTCCTGAAATAAAGCGCTGAACCGCGTCAAAAGACTTCCCTGTCCGCCATCCTGGCGTCTCCCCGGGCGCTGAAGCGGGTAAACCCGGCCATGTTTTTAATGATGAACTCCGCGATCCCGTCGTAGTCGTCCAGGCCGAAGACCGGTCCCGGGGCGGAGAGGCCCCGAACGTCGGTGACCAGGGCGGCAAAGCGCCCCAATTCATCGGTGAAGCCCTTTCCGTTCTCCGCCCGGCAGATCCCCAGCTGGGTATACCGGCAGTTCTTGAAGCCCTCCAGCAGGATCAGGTCCACCCCCTGGATGCCGTTCAGGAGCTCGTCCAGGCTCAGCTCCCGCTGGATGAGGAGGGCCGTCTGCCCGGGGGAGGAGAGGGCGACCACCTCCGCCCCCGCCCGGGCGAAGCGGCGGGAATCCTTTCCCTCCCGGTCCAGGGTGAGGCCGTGGGCGTCGTGCTTTACCACGCCGATCCGAAGCCCTCCGGCCCGGAGCCGGGGCAGCAGGGCCTCCAGGAGCGTGGTCTTGCCGCTGCCGGACCAGCCGGCGATGCCTAATACCGGGATCCCTTCCATGCTCTGTCCTCCCAACTGCTCCATGATCGTCTCCTTCACAGCCGGTCCAGGGCCTGGATGAGCTCTTCCCACTCCCGGACGTGCAGGCAGGGGCAGCCTACCTCCACCCGGTCGCCCTCCGCGCGGTAGGGGCAGCTCCGCTCGTTTTCGTACCACACCGGGAAGAGCCCGGCGTCGTGGGCTCCCAGCACGTCGCAGCGGGGATTGTCCCCGCAGTACCAGACCTCCTCCGGCGGGAGCTGCGCCTTGGCGAGGGCCAGCTGAAAGAAGTCCCGCCGGGGCTTTTTCGTGGCGTATTCGCAGGAGCAGAGGACGAATTCAAAGTCCGACTGGGGCAGATAGCGGCGGATGCGCCGGGTGAGGTTCTCTCCCCGGAAGTTCATGTTGCTGACGACCCCGGTGCGGATGCCCCGGCGGCCCAGCTCCGCCAGCAGCTCCTCAATGCCCGGCATGGGGAAGGCCGGGCTTGCCGCGTCCCAGAAAACGCGCTCCAGGGCCATGTCGTCCAGGGCGAAGCGGAGGCCCCGGGATTCGTAGAGAAGGCGCTTGGCGGCCATGTCCTGAAAGTCGCACTCGGAAGCCCGGGAGGCCTCCACCAGCCGCTCCAGGGCCCGGGTATAGCCCTCCGACAGCTCCTCCGGCGTGACGAGGCGGGGGTTATGCGTGCAGTGCTCCAGCACCGCCCGGAACCCGGCGGGCTGGTCGAAGACGGGCTCGTAGAGCAGGGTGTGGCCAAAGTCGAAGAGGATCATTTTCGGCGCTCGCATGGGGACGTCTCCTTTCGGCGCGGGGCGGTTCAGTGAGGCTGACGGTATCATATCGGGTTTTCCCCGGCCTGTCAAATGCCGCCTGCGCGGCGCGGGAGTTTTCCCCCGCCCTTGACTTTCCGCCGCCGGCTGGATATCATGAGGAAAACGCTTTATACGGAGGATATTATGGATATTGAAAAGGTAAAAAACGGGGAATGGTCGCTTTCGGAGCTGTACGGGGGATACGACGATCCCCGCTTCGACGCGGACTGGAAGGAAGGGGACCGGCTCATCGAGCTGATGGACCGGCAGAGCCGGGACCTCAGCGGAGACCCGGTGCAGGTGCTGAAGGGCCTGCTGGACACCCGGGAAAAGCTGACGGAGGTCCTGGGCAAGCTGGGCCTCTACGTCTCCCTCCGCCAGTCCGCCTGCACCACGGACCCCCAGGCCAGCTCCCTCATGGACCGGCTCAGCGGCAAGTTCAGCCTCCTGGCCGCGCCCCAGACCCGGGCGGACAACTACGTGGCCGGATTGGAAAACCTGGAAGAGCTCATCGCCGCCGACCCGCTGCTGACGGAATACGCCTACCTTCTGCGCTGCACGAAGGAGGACGCGAAGTACCTCCTGGACGCCAAATGCGAGGAGATCATCTCCCTCTACGAGAACTCCGGCTCGGACGCCTGGGGTAACCTCCAGAGCTACCTGACCAGCACCGTCCCGGTGGAGTACCGGGGCGGGACCATCACCCTTTCGGAGGTGCGGAACCTGGCCTACGACCCGGACCCCCGGGTCCGGCAGGACGCTTTCCATGCCGAAATAGCCGCCTACGACCGCATCCGGGACGCGGTGGCCTTCGCCCTGAACAGCATCAAGCTGGAGGTCCTGAACCGCTGCCGCCTCAAGGGCTTCGAGAGCCCCCTGGCGGAGACCCTGCATGACTCCCGCATGAAAAAGGAGACCCTGGACGCTCTCCTGGAGGCCATCCGGGAGTATCTGCCCCGGATCCAGCCCTATTTCCGCCACAAGGCCCGGCTCCTGGGCCACGGGGGCGGTCTTCCCTGGTACGACCTCTTCGCCCCTCTGGGCTCTTCGGAGGAAAAGTTCAGCCGGGAGGACGCCAAAAGCTATCTGATCGACCGCTTCTCCTCCTTCGACGGCGAGCTCACCGAAATGGTCCGCACCGCCTTTGAGGAGGGCTGGATCGACTTCGAGCCCCGGGAGGGGAAGGTGGGGGGCGCCTTCTGCGCGGAGGCCTTCTCCATCCGGGCCAGCCGCATCCTGACGAACTTCTCCGGGAGCTTCAGCGACGTGGTGACCCTGGCCCATGAGCTGGGCCACGCCTTCCACAACCTGAACCTCTACGACAACCGGCCCCTGAACCGGGACTATTCCATGCCCGTGGCGGAGACGGCCTCCAATTTCAACGAGGTCCTGGTGATGAACGACGCGATCCGCCGGGCGTCCGACCCCAAAAAGCGCCGGGCCCTGATGGACGAGCAGCTCACCGGGGATACCCAGATCATCTGCGACATCTATTCCCGCTTCCGCTTCGAGTCCGCCGTCTTCGAGAGCCGGGACGAGAGCTTCCTCATGGCGCCCCAGCTCTGCGAGATGATGCTGGAGGCCCAGAGGGAGGGCTACGGGGACGGCCTGGACTATGCGGAACCCCACCCCTATATGTGGGTCTGCAAGAGCCACTACTACAGCTCCGGCCTCAGCTTCTACAACTGGCCCTACGCCTTCGGCGGCCTGCTGGCCCGGGGCTTTTACGCCTGCTACGAGAAGGAGGGGGCGGACTTCGTGAAGCGCTACAAGCGCTTCCTGAAGGCCACCGCCGTCATGAGCGTGGAGGACGCGGGGGCCGCAGTGGGCATCGACCTGACGGACAGGGACTTCTGGCGCTCCGGCCTGGAGGCCCTGGCAAAAGAGGTCGAGGAGTTCGGCAGGCTCTGCGAGCTGGGGTAAACGGAAGAACGGAAACGGCGGGCGGGACCCTTTGGCCCCGCCCGCCGTTTAAAGCTATCTGCTATCATCTGTTATTTGCCGCCTGCCGCCGTGCCTCCCGCTCCGCCTTCCTTTGCCTGGCGCGGCGGACGCGGTACTGGGTCACGAAGGCGGCGTAGAGGACGAGGACGACGATCACGCCCCAGAAGATGAACTTGAAGGCCTTGCCGTGGATCAGGTCCTGGAGCCGCTGGCGGATCATCTCGATGCGGGACACCGCCACGTCCGTGTTGGCCACGAGGCGGAAGGGACCGTAGGAATTGCCCTCCTGGTCCTTTACCACCAGCTGTCCCAAAACCTGCCCCTGGGAGATGGGCGCGGTGAGGGGCTCGGCCCCCTCCGCGTCGCTGAAGATGGTGATCTCCCGGGTATAGCTTTTGCGGATGTCCACGTCGTTGGGAAGGAAGAGCTTCAGCTCCTGCTCGGCCCGGCAGACCACGGTATCGGTGCCCTCCGCCAGGAGGACGGGGATCTCCGTGATGGGCTCCAGGGAGCTGACCACGTCCCGGAGGCTGTAGCAGCTGTTGAACCACTGGAAGAGCCGGCGGGTCTGGATGAAGCTCTGGATGTCGTAGAAGCCGCCGTCGGCCTCCTGCACCCGGCAGCCCAGGACGATGGAGACCAC
>JAEEGL015823787.1_pt1 | contig 12346 bp, 6 predicted proteins | sample 9134231 | NCBI WGS metagenome assembly JAEEGL01 (sample SAMN16246548, study PRJNA631951) | gut metagenome | biome: gut microbiome; feature: rumen; material: fiber-attached | host: Bos | place: Iran: Karaj | collected 2018-10 | reverse complement strand
GGATATGTTGCTATTTATACTTATCCAACAAAGGTATTAAAAGACGTATTATATGCTCAAGATTTATTAGCGGGTGGATATGAATTAGATAGCGCAAATTACTATCTACAAGTTGGTGATCGTTCTGGAAACAATGCATTGTTTACAGTATTGCTATCTACATCAAATCTAGAAGTAACTGCAAAAGAGAATTCTACAAACTCTGGTATTTATGTAAAAGTATTAAATAGAGAAGAACGTGAGATTTATTCTTACGAAGTATATTTAAATGAACAATTACTTACTTCAGAATTTGCTGAAACAAGATTGTTCAAAGATCCTGGTATTTATAGAATCGTAGTAGTAGATATTTACGGAAATACAGTTTCAACTACAAAAGAATTTGAATTCGCTTCACCAACAATCACTTGGTATTATTTGAACACATCAGGAAGCTACTCAAAATATGATAGTTCAAAGCCAGTAAGCATGGTTATTAAAGAAGATGAAACAAGTACTAGAATATCTAATGTATATACATCAACTCTTGTTCGTATAATGTTCAATACACAATATGGCGACAACGAAGTTAAATTCGAAATGTTAGATTTGTTACCATCAGAATATACTTATTCTGAAGCATCAAATGCAATCACTATTAATGCGCTAACAGGCTGGAGAATGAGAGTTTGGTATGCAGATTATCCAGAAAACGATCATTTGTATGTATGTAAGATAGATACAGATGCTCCAGACTTTAAAGCAACATTTGTTGGTACATCAACAGCTGTATATGTTGAATACGATGAACAAGGCCATGTAGTTAAGACATCGTCTGTAGATAATATTGATTTAACAAATTATGAAGTAAACGATATCGTATCTGTAGATACATTGGCACATACAGTTGGTTCAACAACAACTATTCCATTCTTTGCAGGAAATGTAATCAACGGAAATCACATTATTATTGCTTTAAATGACCCATCAGATATTAAGAGTTATTCAGTAACAAGAAATGGACAACCAGTAACTGCAGTTTTAGATACTGAAGGGCAATTGATTTTAAATGGATATGGTACATACGTAATTAATGCAATCGATTCATTAGGAAACTCTGGAGTATTTAGCTTTGTTAATACTAAAGATCCAATCTCTCAAGCCACAATCGATGGCAACGAATTAAAAGATAGTAAATTAACTTATGGTAATCACGATGTAATTGTTCAAACACAATATGCAGGCACAACATCTGTTCTTTTAAATAACGGAGAAGAAAAGAGTACTTATGTGTTCGAATTTGATGGAAGCACAATTACATACGGAAGATATATGGTAACACTAAATGAAGATGATGAATCAGAACAACCTGCAAAGATTGCTGAATATGTTGTTGCATCAGGCTTCTATTTAAATATTAATGACGAAAATGTAAGAAGAGATAGATGGTATGATGTAATAACAACAGAGGACTATATTATTCAAGTAATGTTCAATTCTGCATCTCAAGCTTGCTATAGAGTTGAATGTAAAAAGGGTACTATTCAAACAGAGGTGTCATTCTCTGTTGGAAATAATGTATTCCCAAGCTATTACACAACTGAATTATCTAAGAATAATCCAGAAGTAACACTATTAACAGGCGGAGAACCAGTTGAGATATTACCAGAATCTGCATATATCTACATTGCAAAAGATTTGACAATCGATCAAACAAACATTTCTGAAGATATTACAACTATAAAAGTTTCATATGCAAAATTGCCAAACTTCTATGAGTTCGAAACAATCTATGAAAACGGAGCATTTACAAAAGACTTCGTTGGTGATCAATATGGGTTCTATGCAATTTTAGTTACAAATAAATACAATACAAACAATGTATATATTGTAAGCAGAATTGATGCGTTTGTATCTCAAGTTACAGTTACATATCTAGATGGAACAACTAGAGATTTCGCAACAAATGATAAAAAAATATATTCTAATGCAAAGATTGATTTAATAGTATATAGCCAATCTGTTCATTTTGAAGTACAAAGAAAAGAAACAGAAGAGGGCGATTTCCCAGATGCTCAAGAATACAGTGGAATTTCTAAAGATGGAACTCAAGTATTAGAGCTAGATAGCAAAGGTATATATAAAGTAAGCGTTGTAAGTGCTAACGGAATTAAGGAGAATTTCAATTTCGAAATTGGAACAAATCCAGAATTCGTATTTGAAGAATCATGGATTAGCGGCTACAACGAAGAAGCTCTATTACGCGATCAAGGATACACAAACAAAGTATTAAGTGTAGAAGCTGTAATGGGCGTTGAATATGTAGATATTATTCACGATGGTGGAGATCCAAAAGTAATCTATGACAATATTTCAGAAGACCCAATTAACAACCCATATGCTCTTTTAGATTCAATTGGTGTTGATGGACCTGGTGAATATCTAGTTAGATTTAGAAACAAATACGGCGATTTGACTACAAAGACAATTCACTTTAGTGATGTACCATCATTAGAGCTTGCAAGAAAAATTGTTGCAAATCCAAACACATATGTAGATTACGATATAAAGAAAGCAATTGAGGAGAACTTCTATTCAAATTATGTAATGAGATTCTCAACAAATAGTTCTTATTATGATTTCAAGGTAAATGGTAATGCTGTTACTTTAGATACTCCATGGTATGCAGAATTCAGTGCAACAAGCGGAAATGGTTCATTTGAATATGATATTTCATATCTAGATGAATATGGTAATAAGGCAGAATTCAAAGCAATTTTATATAGAGCAGATGTAATTATAAACACAGATACAATGGATCAAAGAGATATCAATGGAACATTGTATACAAAGGATAATATCTCTATTACATTTAGCGATGATTTAAGCGCTACAATCGTTGTTAATGATAGAACTCCAGTAGTTTATAAATCAGGAGATACCTTCTATAAAGATGGAACATATGTATTTACAGTTGAAGATATAGCAGGAAATAGAAATGTATTCACAATCGTTCATAAGAGCGTTAATGCATATCAAATGATTGATGCAACATCAAAACAAGAAGTAATTCAAGGTGGAGTTGTAAACAACACAACAGTTCAATTTGAAGCAACTGATGATTCAACCCTAAAGAGCATTTTTAGAAATGGTAAGAAGATGGAGTCATATAGCAATAAGACATTTGCTTCAACTGGACATTGGGAAGTATTAATTGAAGATTCAGTTGGTAACCAAGCATATTCAGAATTCTATATTATCAACAATTCATTAGCTCAATTTGAATATACAGCTCCATATGGCTATAAGATTAGTGAAATTTGGTATACAGATAAGAAGGGACAAAGATCTCAAATTGAGGTAACAGGAGATACTATTTCACTTACAGAAAATGGTGACTATGCAGTAGTTGTATTAGGAATCGAAACAACAACATCATTCCAATTCTCAGTTCAAATTGATAATACACCTCCAAAGGCAACTCTAAATGGCGTTGAAGATGGTGGTACAACAGCAAGAGATGTAACTTTGAAGGGATTAAAAGTTGGCGATATAGTTGAAATCTACAAGAATGGAAAATTAGTTGAAACAACAGAGATTTCTCTATCAACAGAATCACCTCAAATTACAACAGGTGGCGACTATCGTATCGTTGTAACAAATATTCAAGGTGCAACTGTTGAATACAACTTCACAAGAAAGAACATCGCTAATGCTGCAGCAAGTATATTCATTATCATATTATGCTTAGCTTCAGTAATTGGTGTAGCAATTGGTCTTGTATACCACACAGGACTAAAGACAGACTCATAAGGCAATATCCAAGGAAACTTGGGAATAATATAAAACAAAAAGGAGAAAAAGTTTATGTTTAACGTACTTTTAGCAGTAACAACAAAGGATCTTGACCAAATTGTTAAGCCATTACTAGACGTACTAGGAGTTTTAGTTCCTGTATTGCTAGGCGTAGTAGGCTCATTGGGCGCAATTTGGTGTATCGCATTGGGAGTCAAATATGCAAAAGCTGATGACCCACAAGAACACGAAAAAGCAAAGAGCGGTTTAAAGAATGCTATTATCGGATTCGTATTGATATTCGTATTATTAATCGCATTACATATCGCCGTAAGCGTGTTCACAAACTGGTATATTAACTACGAATATCCTGTAATCTAATAGAAAAAGATACATGAAATGGCACGTACTAAAAAGATTTTCTGTTGTTTTAGTATAGTGTTGATTCTTGCATTGGTAACTTTTTCTGTGGGCTGTGCCGTAGATTTAGGGACGTTTAGCGAGGACAACGACTTTCAAGAATACTACGAATCATTTGGTGATGTAGTAGGGCTATTTGATGGCGGTCAATTGAGTTATAACGTAAAGAACTCATTATTAAACGAGCATACAACAAACGACCTAGATTGGGAAAAAGATGAATATGAGGTTCAATCTAAACAATATGTTTATGTAATCATACCTTTTAAGGCAGCGATGAAGTTGGAAAGTATAGCATTTTATATTAAGGCAGAAACAGATTGCGAATTACATATAAGTGCATTCTACTTTGCAAATGACTTCGGAACTCCTAAAAGAATTAAGTATTTATCTTCACCTGACACAGAAATAATAATCGTTGACGAAGAGCCTGTAGAAGTCGAGATAGTATATGACGATCCTTTGACAGCAGATAGGATTTGCGGATTAACAGCAAGTCTTACTAAAGGAGAATGGGGAAGCTTTATATTAAACGGATTCCATCAACAAGGCTATGAAGACGAGTATTTGCACACAGGAGACAATGGGCTATTGTATATAAGAATGGAGAATAATTCTGGTCTAAATAAAAGTACAATGCCACCTTGCCAATTTACTTTTTTAAACATGTTGGTTAGAAAGCTTTAAGGAGAGATAGAATGTTTGATTGGTTTTGGAGCTTTTTATATGGTATCTCTAAGTCAATATATAGAATTATTGACGGATTGATGTCATGCGCAAATATGCTTTGCGGTATAGAGCCGATAAAATATCAAGGCGTGGAAATGGATTTTGTAACATTTCTTTTGCAAAACAAAAATGTTTCATTAGGATTTGTAGGAGCCGCTATTGTAGGTGTAATATTGACCTTTATTTTTGGCGTTATTGCAATAATTAGGGCAGTCACAAGCGAAAAATCTAATGTTACGCCAGCTCAAGCTACAGTAAAAATAGGAAAGACCCTATTAACATTTATATTTATTCCTATTTGTCTTGCAATATTAGTTTATTTTACGAATATTATTATGCAAGCGCTTTATATGTCAACATCAGGTGGTAGTGCTGACGGCATAGGAAGATTCTTAGCCGGAGCATTTGGACAAGATGCAAGAAAAGGCGGAGTCCCAGAAGACTTCTATTTAGATCCAAGCTTCGATTATACAAGCACAGGTTCTGCAAGAAAATTTATGGATTTAACAGATTACGATTATTTCTTTAGCTGGATTGGAGGAGTTTGTATTTTAATCAGCTTAGCAAGCATTTTATTGATGTTCGTAGATCGTGCAATTTTAATTGTAATTTTATTTATAGTATCACCAATATCTTTATCTACAGCGGTATTTGACGAAGGACAACACTTCAAATTATGGAGAGATCAATTCTTTGTAAAATTCCTAACAGGATATGGATGTATCATTGCATTAAATATTTATGCTTTGATAATTGGCGCCATAACAAGCGACGGACTGGTGTTCTTCAAAAATTCGTTCTTAAACAACCTGATGAAGTTGGCCTTTATTATAGGTGGCGCAGTGTCTATGCAACGTATGATGGCTCTAATTGGTAACATTATTGCTCAAGGCGCAGGTTCAAACGAATTGAGAGACAATGCAATTGCTACATCACAAATGAAGGGCATACTTGCCCCAATTGCAAAATCACCATTCTCAGCTACAGTTGGTGCAGCAAACTTTGTCAGAGATGCTAGAGAACATGGTATCGGTGCCGCAATTGGAAGCAGATTAGGTTTAAATACAAGTAAAGATTACGGAAAGATGAGTAGGACTCAATCTAGACAAAATGATCAACTTATGCAAAAGAAAGAAGATATGCGTAGGGCAACGAATGCATCATTGGGCGGCTCAATTGCAAACAAAGTTGTTTCAGCAATTAGCGGAGACAAAAAGCAAGAAGGCGGCGGCGGAGGCGGCAATGCTGTAGCTAACATAATTGGTGGCGGAGCTGCAAAGCAGGAAAAGAAAGAGAACTCAATGGTTAGCAACGCAATAAATAACAGCCTAAACGCTAAAAAAGAAAAAGATGAAAAATAAGGGTAGGTGTATAGAATGAGAATAATACCAAAGACAGCAAAAGTTAAAGTTCAGTTTTTTAAGAACATATCTATAGCCGACACTATTATTGCGCTAATTGCACTTGCAATAGTAGCTATCTTATTCATTTCAAATTTAGGAATTGCCAGATTTGTTTTAATGGCAGTAGTTCTAATGATAGCAGTAGGCTTATTTATTCCTTTTGAAGGACAAAGGTTTTATATATTCCTTGCTCATTTTGTAAAGTATCTATTTTCAATAAAGAAATATTCTAAAGATGAGATAAAATCAAAAACAAACATAGAGGCATTTTTGCCATTTAAAAACATAAACGATAATTATATTGAATACACTAATTATTTTGCTGGAGTGCTTCAAATTGATCCTAGAGAATTTAGTTTGTTGTCTGAATATAGACAAGATCAAATCATTGATGAAAACTTCGGTAAAATAATCAGAGAAATTTCTGATAAAACAAAAGCTTCTATTGTAAAAATAGATAGAAGATTGAATTTTGAATCATATATTAAAGATGAAGAAAGAAAAAAGGAAGCTTTGCTTGCTTTGTTCAAAGATAATGAATTATCAAAGCTAGAGCTAGATTCTAGAACAAAAGTTATAGATGATAGAATTAGAACTTATAAAGAATTAACATATGATAAAGTCGTAAGTAAACCTTTCTATTATCTTGTAGTATATGATGCAAACAAAGAAGTAATAGAAACAATTTTAGAAGATGCAATCGCAACATTTAAAAATATTGGAATGACATCTCACATTTTGGACACTAAAGAATTAGGAATATTCTTAAAATACACATATACAGCAAACTTCGAAGAAAGCGATGTTAATGTATTATCTCCAGAAGAATTTATGAATTGGGTAATTCCACATGATATAGAATTCAAGCCATCATATGCATTAGTTGATGGAGAACCATGTACAACATTTACAGTAAAGAATATGCCAATTTCTGTTATCAATGCATGGGGATATAGAATATTCAATATTCCAAACACTAAAGTTGTAATGAATTTAGCGCCTTATGAAAAACAAAAGGCGGTTAGAATGATTGATAGGTCAATTCAAGAGTTAGTATCTCAATCAGAGCAAAGCTATAGAGTTTCATCATTAATTGACAAGCAAACTCACATTAATACCTTAGTTGAAGTTTTAAGAATGCTTCAAAACGATAACGAAACATTATATGGAGTTAATCTTCACATAACAATTTATCCAGGTGTAAATGCCACAAAAGATGCAACAAGAAACGCTAAAAAGAATGTAAAGAGAATCTTTTCAGAAGAAGGTTTTGAAATCGTAGATAACTACTTCCGTCAAGATATAGCATTTGTTTCAACAAACATTTCAAGACTGGACTCTATGGTTGAATTCCAAAGAGCTATTCAATCAAACTCAATTGCAGCTTCATTCCCATTTGTATTATCTAACGTAATGGATGAAACAGGTAGTATTTTAGGAACAGAGAACGGATATCCAGTTGTAGTTAACTTCTTTAAGCGTAGCTACGAGAGAGTTAATTCTAACATGGTTGTTATTGGTAAGTCTGGTTCTGGTAAATCTTATGCGACAAAGACAATCTTAACTCAGCTAAGTTCAGAAAATAGTAAGATATTTATTCTAGACCCAGAAAACGAATATAGATATCTAGCACAAAATATTGGTGGTAGATTAATCGACGTAGGTACGGCAAGTGAAGGAAGAATTAATCCATTCAACGTAATTACGACTCTAGAAGGAGATGAAGAAGGAGAAGGCGCAAAGGTTAATAACTTTGCTGTGCACCTTCAATTCTTGGAAGAATTCTTTAGAGTAGCTTTGGATGGTATTAGTTCGGAGGCTCTAGAATACCTAAACAACATTATTGTAGAGTTATACAAATCTAAGGGAATATCATCAAAAACTAATTTTGCAAAATTAACACCAAAGGATTATCCAATATTTGATGATTTGAATGACCTTATAGATAAAATGCTAAAATCAGCAAAAGTTGAATACGATATAACACAACTTAGAATTTTGCATAACTACATTTCAAAATTCGCAGGCGAAGGAAGAAACTCAAATCTATGGAATGGTGAAAGTACTTTATCTATTAAAGAGAATTTCACAGTATTTAACTTCCAAAGCTTGCTAGCAAACAAAAACAGCGTAATAGCAAACGCACAAATGTTAATGGTATTAAAGTGGTTGGATAACGAAATCATTAAAAACAGAGAGTTTAATATCAAACATAACACAGATAGAAAGATTGTAATTTGTATTGATGAGGCTCACGTCTTTATTGATCCAAAATATCCAGTAGCACTTGACTTTATGTATCAATTAGCAAAGCGTATTCGTAAATACAATGGTATGCAAATTGTTATTACACAAAACATCAAAGACTTTGTCGGCAGTGAAGATATTGTAAGAAAATCTACAGCTATTATTAATGCTTGTCAGTATTCATTTATCTTCTCACTATCTCCAAACGACATGGATGATCTATGTACATTGTATGATAAAGCCGGACAAATCAATGAAGTAGAACAAGATCAAATTGTTAACAATCCAAGAGGAAACGCATTTATTATTACGTCTCCAACAAGCAGAACAAATATAAAAATTATTGCATCACAAAACACCCAAGCTTTATTCGGTGAAGGGCGCAAATAGGAGGGAATTATGCCATATACATTAACAGAAAATGAAAAGCAAGAAATTATTACAGAGTATAGAGATAACGTTGATAGATTGAACGCTTATTTACCAGAAGGACAAAAAATCGCATTAGATCTAAAAGGCTTAAATGCAAAATTGAACGATGAAAAGCTAGTAAGACTTTATAAAAGGGCAAAAGAAGTTCAAGCAAACGATGCGAAAAGAAAAAGTGAATACGAAAGATTGACAAAGGGTAGCAACGTAAAGGCTGATCCTAACAAGATGTACGCTTTTGATAAATGTTTATTTGGCCATTTAAAGCCAGGCGATACTCAATATGAAAAAGATTATAATAATGCTATCTATAATAGATATTTAGAAAATCCAGAAAAATTTTCAAGAGATACTTTAACTGCCGAAGTAGAAGCAGATCCTAAAGAATTTTTGGATGCAGCAAAATCTAAAGATCCAGAGAATTATCTTGTAGAATTCTACGATAATAATACTGCATTGTGTAACGATTCAAATGGAGTAGATATGGACGTATTAGGGAATAATAAAGGTTATTTGACTCAAACAACTTTAACGTTCGGCCCAGCAATGATGAAAACATACAAAGAAACTTTTGGTAAAACTGCTAATTATGTAAATAAGATAAATAAAGAGGCATTGTTTACAATGCCAGATGTAAGAATTGACCAATATGACGCATTGAGAGATGGCGATTTGAAAAATGATAAGGAATTAGCTACTAAATTTGTAAAAAAGGCAGAATATGATGCTGCAAAGAATGAAGTTATAGATAAGACAAAGACCCTTATTCAAAATGCGGAAGATTATGATATTTCATTAGAAGGAAAATGTGCGTTTGCATATGCTTATGCTTACAATCGATCAAAAGAAGAAATAGTTCCTTTATATGATGCTATACACGACGATCTAATGGATAACAAAGCAAATAATACAGGATATATGGAATTATCTACTTTACAGAAAAGTGAAATATCTGGAGTAACAATGGATGATTATGAGGATATAGAGTATAAGCAAAAACTTCCTAAAAATCCAGCTACAAGAGAAGAAGAAATTAATAGAATGTCACAAAAGGCTATGACAGAATATGCTATTGCAAATAAATTGACTGCAGCCGAAAGAGATAACCTAACTCCACAAAAGATGTTGGACAACACAAAGCCAGGATTTTTAAGAAGCGCGTTTACAAAAGATTCTAAAGAGTGGAAGAATTTTGAATATATGTTTAACGCATTTTATGACAAAAACAATGTATATTACCAAAACACAACAGCGTTGAAAGGAGAAGCGAATAAGTATCTTGAAGCTAAGGGTGTAACGTCATTAGAAGACATAGAAAATCTTTCAGATAGAAGCAAGCAAAAAGCTTTAATGTGTTATTCTATCGCTACAAAATATGACGATTTAGAGCCACTAAATACAGCGCCAAAGATAGAAAGAGAACAAGCTATTGAAAACAACAATATTATTGAGCCACAAGCGCAAAATCAACAAAATCAACAAGTTCAAAAGCAAAAAGAAGATGTTATGGACTTGGAAGGCGAAAATATAGACGATTTAGATATGTCTGTAGATAATTAATTTGCAGAATCATTAAGCGCGTTAGGAGGAATCTATGCCATACAAATTAACACAAGAAGAGAAAAATCAAATTATTGCAGAATATCAAGAAAATGTTGCGCAATTGAATGCGATTTTACCTGAAGGGCAAAAAGTCAAAATGGACCTTAATAAACTAAATGCTGACATGAATAATGAAAGCAAGGTAAGACTATATAAAAAGGCACTAGCGCTTCAAGAAAGAGATGCAAAAATTCAAGCTGAGAGCCATAGATTAACAGAAAAGTTAAATGGCACTAAATTAAACGATCAAGAATATGGGCTAGATAGAACTATTGTATATTCTTTAAAGCCAGGCGATACCGAATATGAAAAAGCTTATAACGAAGCTCAAATGAAGTGGTATTATGCAGCCCCAGAATATAATCTAAAAAAGCATTATGAAAACGTGCTAAAGGAAGACCCTAATGACATATTTAAAGCTGCGACTTCAGAAGATCCAGAAAACGCACTAGTTGATTATTATGAAGACCATACTGAAATTTGCGGGGATGCTTTTAATATTAACGCAGGCCTTATAGCACATAAAAATATAATTTCTCCAGCTATGGGAAAGTATGGATATTCACTTAAGTCAACATATGAATTATACGGGACTCCTAAATCTATAGTGGATAGTATTAAAAAGGATTCATTCTTCACTATGCCAGATATAAATGAAGCGCAATTTGTTGCACTGCAAGCAAATGGGATTTCTCAAAAGAACCCAGCTTTGTTAACTAAGGCTACAGATAAATTTAGTTATGCTGCAACTAAAAGCAAAATTTTAGAGCCTTTACAAACCCTTGCAAAGAAATTCCCAAAATACATGGAAAATGGCAAGGTAGAGAATTTGTATAGTTACGTAGCATATGACTCACAACAGAAAAAAGTGGTTCCTTTGCTAGATGCTGTAACTAAAGGTGATTTAGATAATCCAGAATCAAGTGTTAAATTAGCAAAGCTATCTTTGGCAGAAAGGGAAGAAATGTTTCAAATTACAAAAGATGTGGAAGATACAAAATATGTTGCACCAGAATTCCCAGTTCCTCCAAGAGAAGTTCGAGTTGCTGAAATGGAAAAGGCTGCTTTAGCACAATATGCAAAACAAAATAAATTGACACCTTTTGAAAGAGATAAGTTAAATCCAAAAGAAATGGTTAATAGAACAAAGCCAGGATTCTTAAGAAGTGCTTTTACTAGAGATTCAAAAGAGTGGAAAGATTTCGAATATATGTATAAAGCATTTAATGATAAGAACAACGTATATTTCCAAAATACAACAGAATTAAAATCTTCAGCAGATAAGTATCTTGCTCGTAAAGATGTGCACAGCTTAGAAGATATTATGCGTCTTCCAGAAAGAAGTCAACAAAAGGCACTTTTGTGTTATTCTATATCATCAAACTTCGAAAATTTGGATCCTATAGATACAACGCCACCTCAACAACAACCACAAAAAGAGCAAGCGATAGCTCCAGAGGATATAATAGATAAAGGTGAGCCACAAAATAATATTATTAAAGAAAATAATAAGAATGTCGAAAAAGAAAAAGATTTTGATATAGAAGTTGAAGAATTAGATAAAACAATGTAAAAAATAAGCTTTAATATAATCGCCCCTTTAAGATTTAAACATAGGGGCGATTGTTTTATTCCATTAAAATATTTGCGCGTTTTTAATTAAACATATAATATATAGGTGTTATGGCAAAAAGAGTAGTAGTAGGAATGAGCGGAGGAGTAGATAGTTCTTTGTCAGCATT
>JAEEGL015088442.1_pt1 | contig 12346 bp, 7 predicted proteins | sample 9134231 | NCBI WGS metagenome assembly JAEEGL01 (sample SAMN16246548, study PRJNA631951) | gut metagenome | biome: gut microbiome; feature: rumen; material: fiber-attached | host: Bos | place: Iran: Karaj | collected 2018-10 | reverse complement strand
TAAAGGGCTTTTCTTCAAAAGAAGTCCTCAAAAAAATCGAAGTCAACTTTGTCGAACTTGAAAAACTTCTTTCTGGCGTTGCCTCATTCGGTGAATGTCCTAAATCAATCCACTGCCGGATTATGGGAATGGGCGAATTGTGCTGCGTTCCAATGGTAAATGCCGTTTTGCAGGCAAAAGGTCAGGATGTCATCGTCCTTGATTCGCGAAGATTCATCTTCACGACAGGAAATCAGGCAGAGGGCGATGTCGACTACGGACGCACAATGGTCGCTTTTGAATCTTACAAAGACGGCGGAAAGAACGGCTCCAACCGAATCGTTCTCCTTCCGGGCTTCGTCTGCTCTTGGAGCGAACACTACGACGACGAGCCTAAAATGGGTCTTCTCGGCCGAAACGGCTCTGACTTCTCTGCCGCTGTTGTCGCAACCTGCCTCGAATCATCAAAATGCGAATTCTGGACTGATGTCGACGGAATCTACACGGCAGACCCTCGTGTCGTAAGCGATGCCATCCTTGTCGAGGACATGACTTACGAAGAGGCAATGGAGCTTTCTTTCTTCGGAAGCAAAGTCCTTCACCCGAAAACACTCGCACCTCTCGCCTCAAAGAACATCGAGGCATGGAGCCTTAACAGCCACAACCCTGAAGCAAGGGGAACAAGAATCGGTCGCGGACCATTTGAATCAGAAAAGAACGTCGGCCCGGTCCGCGGAATTTCCTGCCTCAAAAACACAGCATTGGTCAGCGTAAGCGGAAGCGGAATGAAAGGCCGAACAGGTTTTGCTTCGCGCATTTTCGCAGCCGTAAGCCGGGCCGGAATCTCAATGCTCTTGATCACCCAGTCTTCTTCTGAATACACAATCTCATTCTGCGTAAAACAGTCGGAATCACAGGCAGTTGAGGATGTCCTCAATCAGGAATTCTCCCTCGAAATCCGTGAAGGCGTAATCAACAAAATCAAGGTTCAGGAGCACACGGCAATCGTCTCAATCGTAGGCGACGGCATGAAGCAGAACTGCGGTGTCGCTGGGAAATTCCTCAACTCGCTTTCTCAGCGCGGAATCAACATTCTCGCAATCGCACAGGGTTCTTCTGAACGCTCAATCTCTGTCGTAATCTCCGGGGAATATGGTGACACTGCGGTAAAGGCCGCTCACCTCTTCTTCTTCAACACAGCTCAGCCAATCGAAGTTTTCGCTTTCGGTGCGGGAACAATCGGCGGCGCCCTTCTCGACCAGATTCGAGACCAGCACGACAAGCTTCTTGAACAGAACATCGACATCAAGGTTTGCGCAATCTCAACTTTGGACGGAATGCTTCTCGACGGGAACGGAATCGACCTTTCAAACTGGCGCGAGACCTGTAAAAAAGCCACAAATCCGACAAGCGTTGACGAAATCCTTGAATTCGTGCGTGACACAAAGCCGCTCAACCCGGTTTTCGTTGACTGTACGGCAAGCTACGATTTGCCGAACCGATACCTTGACATCTTCAAGGCTGGAATGAGCATCGCGACACCGAACAAGCGCGCAAACTCAATGAGCATGGATTTCTACCACGAGCTTCGGAAAGTCGCAAACGAAAATCACTGCCGATTCCTTTACGAGACAAACGTCGGTGCGGGCTTGCCAATCATCGACACATTGCAGAACCTGTTCAACTCAGGCGATAAGCTCACAGGATTCAACGGAATTATGTCAGGTTCCCTTTCATACATCTTCGGAAAACTCGACGAGGGCAAGAAATTCAGCGAGGCCGTTCTTGAGGCAAAGGAACTTCGCTATACTGAGCCGGATCCGCGCGACGACCTCAAAGGCACCGATGTAGCGCGAAAAGCACTGATTATCGCCCGTGAAAGCGGCATGACGATCGAGCTTGAAGACATCAAAATGAACTCAATCTTCCCGGAAGGCTTCTCAATCGAGGGCACAACAGAGGAATTCCTCAAACGCCTGCCGGAAGTAGACGCCTACTTTGAGGAAAAGATGGCAAACTTGAAAAAACAAAACAAGGTTTTGCGAATGGGCGCTTCAATCAAAGACGGAAAGGTTTCAGTCGGCATGCTTGAAGTAGGTCCGGATGATCCTCTCTACGGTGTCCGTGGCGGTGAAAACGCCTTCGTATTCCAGACAGCCCGCTACACACCGATTCCGCTCACAGTCCGCGGTTACGGAGCTGGTGCCGGAGTTACGGCGGCAGGTGTATTCGGGGATATTATGCGAACGGTTAGTTTCAACCCGACGAAGTAAATTGAAAGTTGAAAACTGAAAATTGAAAATTTTCGGGACATCGCTTCGCTCGTCCGAATATGATTTAGGAAAAGGAAAGTCTTTCTTCTTGAAGAAGGGCTTTCCTTTTTTTTATGAGAACAAGAAAATGAGAGTGTAAATATTTATTTACATATTATTGTAAAATTAACTTGACTTATATTTTTGTAGCTTTTATATTATAGATATGGAATCGGTTATGAAGAAACTAAGGGAACAGCATTCATTTTCTCAGGAAGAATTATCTCAGAAACTGGGCGTGTCACGTCAGTCATACATCAAATATGAAAATGGAACCGCCGAACTTCCTCTTGAATTTGTAAGGAAGCTTTCTTCCATTTTTGACGTGGACTATTCTTGCATAATCGACAACAAGATGCCTGTTGAGCCTTCGTATGAAATACAAAAATCAAATAAAAATAAAGAACAGGTCGACATACGAATCAACATCCCGGAAAACAATATCGAAAAGTTCAAGCAGGTTTTTCTCTATATACTCGCAAAAGTCGGTGCCCGCCCGAATGTAGGCCAAACTGTTTTGTACAAACTCTTGTATTTCATTGATTTTGATTATTACGAGCTTTATGAAAAACAGCTTATGGGGCTTTCGTACATCAAGAATACTTTTGGTCCGACTCCAGTAGACTTTGCAAAACTCAGCCGTGAAATGGAAAAAGCAGGTCTAATAGAAGAAGTTAAAACAGAGTTCTATAAACATGAAATGACAAAATATCTTCCCCTGAAAGAGCCTGACTTAACCTTACTTTCCGCACAGGAACTTGAATTCATTGATTCTGAACTTGAAAAACACTCTGGAAAAACAGCATCAGAACTTTCGGCACTTTCGCACAAGGATATTCCATGGATTGGCGCAAAAAACAAGGAGGTTCTGGATTACGAAGCCGTATTCTACCGTTCACAAGAAACTTCGGTAAGGGCCTACACTGAGGAAGATGATAGAGCCCGGCTTAAGGCTGTGATTGAGGGAATGGAAAAGGAATCGTAACAATACTGTCCGCAAACATAAATGAAATTACATCACCTCTTCCAATACTTTCCATGCATCGCTTGAAACATCGTCGTTGTATTCGCCAGTGCAGATTAAAAGTTCCATGCTTGCTTTATCCTGGCGAACAAATCCACCGTGAAGATTATGCTTTTTGAGATATTTCTGCAGAACCTCACATTTTTTCGGTGAGAAAATGTCTATGTCTTCGCTTGCACCAGTCCTATCAAAGCCGCCTTTCGTTTCGATAATCCAGGTTTCTCCACGAACACAAACAACATAATCGGGGTAGAAAAGTTTTTGACGGTTTGAGTTGTCTACATAGACAATCGAAAAATATTCATCGCCCTTATCGCCGTTTTTATACCACCAATCAACAACCGTGCTTGTTTCACAGAATCTTTCAAATGTTATTTCAGAGCCACTTCTAGGACAAGCAGAATTCAAATATCCGCCATAAACATTTTTCTTGAATTCTTTCTGGATTTTGCTTGTTGAGTCAAATGTGAACAAACTGGAATGTGGAATGAAAAATGGTTTTTCGCTTATAGTTTCAAGACCGAGCGAAATTGTTTTGTTTCCACCTGCCATTGCATAACGGAAAACATGACGAAGCACATCAAAATTGTTTATCACAAAGGCATACCATTCTTTTATGGAAAGTTCCAATAACTTTTGCTTGTACAAAAACTTTCCTTCGTTTGCAAAGAGTTTCCCTAAAATCGTTACGGTGCTAGCATATTCCAAACCAATTTCAAGCCCAATTCTGCCTACACGGTTATGGAACTCGCGACCATGAGTGTGGGTATTCATCTTCTGTCGGAATTTTACGGTATTAAGTTTTTCAGCCGTTACATCTGAAACAAGCATCGCCTCACCTGAAAAGGTCAACCTTTCAATTTTATCGCTAAAGACAAATTTTTCTGTACTTGCTCCACCTGTTTCAAGCCGAAGTTTGTTTTTCTTACAATCACCGTCAAGCGAATAAGTCTTTTTCAAATATTCGGTAATCGCTTTCAAAGCCATTGCATCGTCCTGCGTGTCTAAAACCTGCGTTCTCTGCTCTTTCGTAAGTGAAAAATCCTTATATTCGTTCTTCAAGAAAACCGTTTTTGCCGAAAGTGCATTTTTTCCAAGAGCAACCTTTGCTCCTTGAGTAAACTTACTGTCAAAAGTGAAAAGATAACAGCTGTCGAGCAAGTCATTTTCATAATGATGTGCTTCGGGCATTCGGCGGATTCTTCCAATTGTCTGAATCTCAAAAGTTTCGTCCATACCTTCGCGGAGTTTTACAAGAATGTGCGCCCTTGGACAGTCCCAGCCCGTTGCAACCGCCTGTTTTATAATCACTGCAATTTGCTTTCCATCATTCTTTTCGATTTCCTCAAGATTATCGTGACGGTCAGAAAGCCATACTGCAAGGGTTCCGTTTTCGATAGAAATATGCTGACTTTCAAACCATGTAATTACAGAATCAAGGAGCGCGTCAGAATTATTCGGAAGCTGGACGACAATGAGCGGATTAACATTTACATTTCGTTCGGCAAAAGAAGAAACAAGTTCGTTCTGTTTTTTGAGTGCTTTTTCCAAAAGATACTCAGTCGGATTATCCGCTTCAATCTCATTCGGAAAATCACCGTTAATCACAAGCAGTTTTTTTATAAGACCTTCGGCAATAACATCGGCTTCACTTATTTCAATCAGCTTTGCAGTCTTGTCAATCAAAGGAGTTGCAGAGCATCGAATGATTTTATCCGTCTTAAAAAGTTGCACGATTGCATCAGATTTTTCCGTAAAGTTCTGATGGCTTTCGTCAATAATCACCTTGAATTCCAGTCCGACATTATGAGACTTTTCTATCCATTCAAGGAAGTTCGTTCTCTCGCTGTCTTTAAGTGCGTTGTTGCATTTTTTGGTGAGTTTTTCCCAGTTGATGAAGCAAAAATCGTTTTCACAAAATCCAGAAGTCATCACATCAGAAAGAAGCTTTGTCGAAGAGTTGTGAATGTACAAATCCATCTTGCGCTTGCTCTGCTCTTCAAGATTTCCCTTGCCGGGAGTGAGCCAGATAAAAACCGTGCGTGCGTGCCCCTTTGCATATTCGCTCATGAAATGCGTGAGCATAATCGTCTTACCGCTTCCTGTCGGACTTTTCAAAACGATTTCCCGACCGTTTTCTTCCATTGCTATTAAAAGTTCACGAATTGCGTTCAATTGGAATTTCATCAAGTTCATTTTTCATCTCCCTCTTAGCCATTCAATTCCGGGTAGTAGTATTGAGGAATAATTTTGACTGTTATACCTGATTTCTTAAAAAGTTCTTTCTGTTCTTTTCCGAGTAAAACATCGTGACCAAGATAAAGTGTTTTCACTTCGCCGGAATTATTTTTGCAGAAGTTTTCCAGCTCATCTTCCGACAGTACAATCGAAATTCTACCGTTGCCCTCAAAGTTCACAGCATTTTCAAGTTCTACAAGTTCCCTCACATGCAAAAGCAGTTTGTCTGCGTACTCGTAGTATTCTTTTTCCGTGATTTCAACAAAGTCCACCTTGAAATATTTGAGCGAGCCAGAAAGCCCGTCAGAATAAACAGAGCCGTCCTTGCGCTTTCCTGTAATTACAGTTTTAGGCCGCTGATATGTGATGTCCCGACAAATTGAGTTTTCGTTGTTCGTGCAGAGAATGAATTTTCTGTGTCCGCCGTCTTCCGCATTGAGTTTTAGGACGGCGTGCCCAGTAGTACCTGATCCTGCGAAGAAGTCGAGGATAGTATAATTTTTGCTATTTCGAGTTGATATATTGATTATAAATTTTATAAGTTCCAATGATTTAGGATATAAAAACGCTTTTGCTTTTAAAATCTCTGTAATTTCTTTTGTTCCGTCCTGCGACATTCCGACAGAATCGGGTAATTTTGTAGAAACTGCAATTCGTCCAAAATCCTCACCAGCCCTTTTCATGTCATCTTCTTTCCAGTAACGCAAAACAGGCTTTGAGATTTTTAGAAACTCATAATCACCAGGAAATATAATTCGCTTTTCGTTATAGTATTTGTCAAAAGTTTCTTCTGTAATTGCCCAAGTTCTATTTTCATTCGCAGGATATTTTTCTCCATTTTTAGGATTAACCATTGTAAAAAAACTATTAGGTCTTTCTTGAGCTGTAGTTTGTTTTGTTAAATCATGAAATCTCCATGGTTTATTTGGAAAATCTTCTGTTTCAAAATATTTTCGTTCTTTTCCTCCTATGCTTGCAGTAAAATCATTCGCATAGCACAAAATCCATTCATAATCTTGAGAAAGTCCAAACGGAACATCTGATTTTGCAGTTCTTTTTCGCCACGGAATTAAAGACGCAAACTTTTCTGCTCCAAAAATCTCATCACACAGAAGTTTCAAATCAGCCTGCTCATTGTCATCAATCGAAATAAAAATCACGCCTTTTTCACTCATCAATTCACGGGCAATACGCAATCTTTTTTCCATAAAAGAAAGCCATTTTGAATGACGAAAAGAATCGGCTGAATCTACAAAATCATCATCATAGATAAAATCTTTGTTTCCTGTGTTGTATGGAGGATCAATGTAAATCACATCAATTTTGCCTTTGTGTGTTTTTTCCAAAAGCTGCAAACTTGCAAGATTGTCGCCCTCAAGAAGAAAATTTATCTCGCCGCCATTATCTACAAAAAGCTCTTTTTCTTCCGTCAGTACAGGCAGATTGTTTTCAAGTTTTTCGTCAATCGCTTCTTTGTGCTCTTCAAAGACAAGTCCGTATTTTTGACCATTGATTTCAATAGTTAATTCGTTCAAATATCCTGCAAGCTGGCGGGCATTTTCATCGTATATTGATTTTTTAAAAAAAGCACGAATCTGCTCGATTTTATCAAGCAAGTCTTCGCGTTTTTGTTTTGAGAGGTTTATAGACATGTGTAAAGTTCCTTGCTATAGCAACAAAAATAGTAAAATTGTTGTAAATATCAATATTATAGCAGTTTCTATCGTTTGTACATAATAAAAGTTATGTATTTTATCGTTTAAAATGATATTGTGTTGCATTTTCAAGATGATTTGATTTTGAATCTAAAGTTTTATAGAAAAGAAAGAGGTATTTCCCAAGAAAAACTGGCAGAAGCATGCGAATGTGCAACTTCGACAATCGGATGCATTGAATGTGGTCGCCAAACGCCATCATTTGAACTGCTTGTAAAAATTGCGGATGCTCTAGAAATAAACCCGGCCGACCTTTTTCTCCGCAACGCTTCCACCACCGTCAGAAATACAAAAAATCTTTTGAAAACAGAACTTATCCCACAAATTGAGGAATTTGTGGAAAGACGGTTGTAGGGAAACAAAATGTTTTTATATATAGTGGTTTACTGACAAATACACTGTTTAATTATATAATTATGTCATGAAAATTGAGAAAATACAGATAGAGTCATTATCCTTAGATTTAACTAACTTTAGAACTTTACCACAAGAAAACGAGAAAGAAGCTGTTAATACTATGATTTCTGTCAGTCCTAATAGTTATTGGGCTCTATTTAACAGTATTCTTGAGAATGGTTATTTTGGAACGGAAAATATAATTGTAATTGAAAAGGATGGAAAATATATTGTAAAAGAAGGAAATAGGCGAGTTTCTGTTTTGAAACTTATTTATGGAACTATACCTGATTTTAATTTAGATTCTTTTTATGTATCAAAAATAAAACAATTATCTAAATCTTGGCTTGCTGAAAACAAGACCATTCCATGTATCCTTTATCAAGACCATGAAATGGACAAAGTGAATTATCAAATATCGCTTATTCATGGGAAAGATGAGAAAGCAAGCCGAGATAGATGGAAAGCTATAGCAAAGGCTCGTTTTTCTCGCGATATAAATGGGAAGGAAGAATTAGGATTAGATTTATTTGATAAGTACTTAGAGAATAATTTTGAAATCTCAGACGCACAAAAGAAAAAATGGAGCGGAACATTTCCGTTAACAATTCTTGATGAAGCTCTTCAAAGAGTTTCTAACTTTTTAAATTATTCTAGCTTATCTCTTTTTGTAAGAGATTATCCTGAAAATAACAAAGAATTGATAGATTCTATAGTATTTGATATTGGGAATGATCTGTTAGATTTTAAACATATTCGAAGCGATTCTTTTTTAAGGAATGACAAGTATTTTCAACTTGTTAATTTTGATTTTTCTTCGAATGTAACAAATTCAAATACTAATAAAACTGGAAAAACGGCACAACATTTAAAGGAAAATACGGCTGATTCATCTAATATTTCAAATAATGAAGAAAAGAAAAACAAGCAGAAAAGGCAGCCTCTTTCGCATAATTTGAATGATCAACATTCAGTTAGAAAGGTTTTAAGAACTTTTAAACCTCATGGAATAGGAAATGAAAAAGTTGTTACTCTTCGAGATGAAATGTTGCAGTTGGATATTAAAAAAAATCCTCTTGCGTTCTGTTTTCTGTTGCGAAGCATGATAGAAATATCTCTGAAATCTTTCTCTGAAAATAATCCAGAAGTATTGGCGATTGTCGAAAAGAAGGATAAAAACAGGGACAGACCTTTAAAAGAAATTATAACAGATGCTATTTCTTTTTTTGAAAACTCTGATGTTTCAAATAAAAAACGATTGTATCCAGCAAAAGCTACTTTGGCAAATACAGATGGTCTTTTGTCTGTTACTTCGTTAAACCAGTTAATACATAATCAAAGATTCTCTCTAAGTTCTGTAGATGTATGTGTAGGCTTTCATAATGTTTTTCCGTTGATTGAATTATTAAATTCTTGAGGTGATATATGAATACAAGAATTACACCATTAAGATATCCTGGTGGAAAACAAAAACTTACTCCTTTTATATATGAAATAATAAAAGAAAATAACCTTGAAGGTTGTTCTTATATTGAACCTTATGCAGGAGGTGCTGGAGTTGCACTGTCATTGTTAGTAAATAATGCAGTAGACGAAATTTATATTAATGATATTTCAAAAAACATATATTCCTTTTGGTATTCTGTATTAAATGATAATGAACGATTTATTTTGAAAATTCGAGATGTACCTTTAAATATCGAAGAATGGAAAAAGCAAAATACTATTTTTAAAAGTAATACAGAAAATCTGTTTGATTTGGGATTTGCAACTTTTTTCATGAACCGATGCAATCGATCTGGAATATTGAAAGCTGGTGTAATAGGTGGCAAAACTCAAAATGGAAAGTGGAAATTAGATGCTCGATTTAATAAAGAGGATTTAATAAAAAGGATAGAGTGTATAAATTCATTTAAAGAGCGGATTCATTTATTTAATGAAGATGCTGTGATTTTCTTGAAACAATTACAATTGAAGGGAAAATCAATAATTTATTTAGATCCGCCATATTATAACAAAGCTGATAGCCTATATGAGAATTTTTATAAACCTAATGACCACGAAAGAATAGCAAATTATTTGAATATACAGGAAAAGAAACCTTGGATTATTTCTTATGATTATACGGATGAAATATTAGATTTGTACAAAAACGATAAAAGTTTTTCATATTCGTTACAATATAATGCAGCTAAAGCATATAAAGGTACAGAATTTTTTGCGTTTTCGGATAAATTACGAGTTCCATCAGATTCTTCTTTGAATTTTATTAAACAAGGATTAAAAAACAGGAGATAGCTTATGTTACATAGTATTCATATTACAGATTTTAGACAATTTAAAAATTGCAACATTAACTTTGGGAAAAATATAACTTGTATAGCAGGTTTTAATGGAACAGGTAAAACAACTATTATGGGGCTTGCAGGAAACTCAATGATGCTATCTTCGAAAAAGATGAAAACTATTACAAATAAGCATTTTAAAATTGAGTTTAGAGATTTATTTAAAGGATCAAAAAAGTTTGATACAACAAAATCAAATATTTGCAATGTTAATTTTTCAGATAATTCAAATCCAAACATAATTATAGATAAGAGAATATCTAGAATTACTTGGCAAGAACATGGTCAAAGATTCAGAGTTATTCCTGAATGGCAATACAAGGATGAAAAAACTGGCAAGATGAAGAAAAAGTCTTCTAAGTATCCTATACCTACTTTTTATTTAGGTTTAAGCCGATTATATCCGATTGGTGAAACTGCAGATTCAGAATTAAGAACAAAAGAATTTGTTATGACAAACGATGATAAGGAATGGTTTATAAATGCATATAAAGATATTCTATCTATTGACGAAATACCATCAAGTTTTGAATCAATTAATATACCAAAAGCTTCTAACAAATCAAGCCTTGGAATTTCAACAGAGAAGTATGATTATCTTACAAATTCTGCCGGACAAGATAATTTGAGTCAAATTTTGCTTTCTGTACTCTCTTTTGAAAAGTGTTCAGTTAGTTTAGGAAATGACTGGAAAGGAGGTGTCTTATTTATTGATGAATTAGATACAACTTTGCATCCGATTGCACAATTAAAATTATGTGATTTTTTATATACGGAAGCAGAAAAATTTAATTTTCAAATAGTTTTTACAACCCATAGTTTTACTTTGTTGCAGAATATAGCTAAAAAAACAAATTATAATTCTTCGGATCAAATAAATAAGTATCAACTTATATATTTGACAAGTGCAAATGGAAAATTAGATATTATAGAAAATCCGCCGTTATCATTAATTCAGTCTGATTTATTCATGGAACCAGTATCAAAACGCAAGATAGATATTATTTGCGAAGACAGAGCTAACAGAGCTTTTTTAAAAAGTTTATTATCAGAATATTTGGATTATGTACAAATAGATGAAGATATTGACAGAGGATGTGAAGAACTTAAACACTTTTACGATTTTAAGCCATCTTATTTTTCAAGCATTATATTTGTTTTAGATGGAGATGCAAGAACTAATGAAAAGTTAGTAAAATTTATAGAAAATGACAATGTTTTGGTGTTACCAACTAATAATCCACCTGATAGATTAATATATGAATATCTTTGTACAACAAATCGTAAAGAAAATTTCAATCTTGAAAATGGTTTTACAAAAAGATATGTAAATGAAAAAGGACCTGAAACATACAAAAACAAAGACCATGAGCGACAAAAATATAGCAGTTGGTTTTATGATAATTATTCTTTTATAAGTCAGCAAGAATGTTTTAAACATTGGTGTGAAGATAATAATACTGAAACAGAATCTTTTATAGAGAGCTTTATGAAATCTTATAATCATATAGCAAAACGAATTGGTGGAAGAACAATAAAAAGGTAACTTTCCTGCGTTAGGGATACGCAAGGCGGCGAAGCCGTTGCGAAACAAAGTGGAGCAATGAAGCGGTAGCGGAACCAAACGAGCACGACAACGAAAGTGCTCGTGTAGTAGCCCGACCCACCGTAGGTGGGGAACGCCCTGTTTACACCTCGTATTCTTTCACGAAATCTGCTAACATCTACCTATGCCGTCCGACAAAATGATTTTTATTGCCGAACTTCCAGATTCCCTCAAAACTTTTCTGAAAATTCAGGAAACTGCAATAAAAATATATCGTTCAAAAGGTCTTCTGGCACATTTATTAAAGAGGAAGCATTACAAAGCCGCAAAATATCTGGACTACATTTCTGAAATAATCACATCGCCGGATTATGCAGGAGTTTTTGATAGCCAGATTGAGCTTGTAAAAATTTTTCGGGACAACATTTTTTTGAGCATAAAACTTGATGATGCAAAAGACATTTACTATGTTTCTACACTTTTTGATGTGAGCCAGTCGAAAATTGAATCATACTGCAAATCAGGTCGCTTGAAGAAAGTTGTTTGCAAAGATTGACGGAATCTCATTTTCTGCTATAATGATAGTGAAATTTGCCGAGCAGGACAGGCACCCTGCGCTCCCGAAAGGGAACCTGATATGATGGATACGCCGCCCATCCAAATTTTTAACGCCACCTCACTTTGATATGTACCCATAATTCTGGACACATATTATAAACTAGGCGGAACGAATGGATGCTTCCCTGTATTTTACAGGAGGCATCCATTTTGTTTTAACCTGTATTCGCTTG
>JAEEGL014606035.1_pt1 | contig 12346 bp, 9 predicted proteins | sample 9134231 | NCBI WGS metagenome assembly JAEEGL01 (sample SAMN16246548, study PRJNA631951) | gut metagenome | biome: gut microbiome; feature: rumen; material: fiber-attached | host: Bos | place: Iran: Karaj | collected 2018-10 | reverse complement strand
CTCTCTGTAACGGTTCACCAGCTGCCGCAGGTATCTGTCAGCGGCGATGAATATGTCTGCTATGGCACCAAGGCCACACTGCACGCTGAGGGTGACGGAGAGACTTTCCAATGGAGCACTGGGGAGCAAGGCCCTCAAATTGAACCTGTTATAAATAATGAAACTACGTTCTCACTTACAGCCTACTCTGTTTATGGCTGTGAGCGTACTGCAAACTTTACGGTTACACCTGTCTCGCCTCCTGATTTGAGTGTTCACGGCAAGACTCAAGGGTGTATAGGAGAGGAACTGACCTTGGTGGGGGAGGGTGCCTCCACTTACCTTTGGGATGATGACGGAAGTACAGGTGCGGAGCACAAGGTTACAGTGGAGCAGAATACTAACATACGCCTCACCGGTACTCACAAGAACTGCTCAAACAGTATAGTCATACCCATTACAGCCACTCTTTCACCCAATCTTATAGTAACGTCTGACACAGTTGTCTGTGCAGGTGCTGACTTCAAACTTTCAGCCGCAGGAGCAGAGAGCTATGAGTGGAACACGGGTGACACGGGTGAGAGCGTAACCCTTAATATAAACAGTCCCACCACCTATTTTGTTAAGGGAGTTACCGGCGGTTGTGCATCCACAAAGCAGATAAATGTTGACCTTCTGCCGTCGCCAGTGTTGAAGCTGAGGCTTGAAGATTACGGCGTGTGTCCGTATCGTGATGACTCTGTGATGGTTAGTGCGTCTGGAGCAAAACGCTATGACTGGTACTCCAAACCCGCCGATGACAAAATAGCCTCTTCTCATTCATCTCTGCTAAGGGCTGGCATCGACGGCTCTACATGGATTTACGCCGTGGGCTACAATGAATATGAGTGCGTCAGTGTGGACTCCATAGAGATAAAAGATTTGCCGCAGCCGGAGTTTACATACAGGGTGGAGCCTACATGGATAGATGATACTAACTCCGATGTCCGCCTTACAGGCATGGAGCCGTCTGATAATGCTGTCTGGTACTGGAACGCAGGTGACGGGACCCAGCTCCTTGACGGCAAGGAGGTTACTCATAGCTATAATGTAGATGTGCTTGCAGATATGTTTACTGTTACAGTAACGGCGGTTGACCGCCATAACTGCAAGTTTACCGCAGAAGTGCCTATATACGTCTGGAAAGACGTGTGGGCTCCCACTGCCTTTACTCCAAATGGAGACGGGCTTAATGACACGTTCCATTTTTATGGAGGAGACTATGTGCAGGAGTTCACTTTCTACATATACAACCGCTTGGGTGAGATAGTGTTTGAGGGCTCCTCCACGGCCGATGAATGGGACGGAATGTACCAAGGCAAGCTATGCCCTTGGGGTGTGTATGGCTGGGTGGCTAATTTCAAAAGTAACATTGATGGCATGGAGCGGTCTGGTGAACTGAAAGGTAAGGTTTCAATTGTGAAATGATGCGTAGAGTTGCGGCTATATTGGCGTGTGTGTTGGCTTGGGCGTTTGCCTTGGCTCAGGACTACACATTCTCAAACCATAATATAGTGCCTTTCAGTCTTAACCCGGCCCAAGTGGGTGCGGCAAACACCATAAGGATAGGCGCAAACTACCGTATGCAGTGGCCTACGCTTGTAAATAACTACCATACGTTCCGCCTGAGCTATGATATGAATGTTTACAAGCAGATGTGCTCTGTGGGTGCGTTCTACTCATACGACCAGATGTCGGACGTATATAAAGTGAATGAGGCTGGCGTGGCTTACGCTCACACTATAAAGTGCGCCGATAATCACTTTGTACGTCTTGGCTTGCAGGGTAGTGTATTCTTTAATTTTGTAGATTTAAACTCGCTCACCTTTGGTGACCAGTACAGTGGCACAGGTGCCATCACGCCTAAAAGTGTTGAGAATTTTGAGAGCGGCAGCCGTACTTTCTTTGATTTTGCGGTGGGTGCATCGTATGTGTTCCAGAATCATCTTACGGTGGGTTTTGCCGTGTATCACGTTGCTCAGCCTGACAATGGTTTTGTGCGTGGCACTCAGGTGCTGCATCGTAAGTATGTGGGTCATGTGAACTTTATACAGGATTTGAAGTTAAGCCACGGTTTGAGAAGCAAGGGTTTCTCAGACAACTATTTTTTTGCAAACCTCACATACCAGCAGCAGGCTGATTTCAAACAGGCGTACATAGGTGCAGGTGTCTGTTTCCAGCCTATAATTCTTGGCGTTTCATTCAAGACTGACGTGCAGGAGGTTCATACGGTGTCCTTTATGCTTGGCGGCTATTACAAGGGCTTCCAGCTCTATTACATCTTTGACCTCTTCACCTCACACAAGAAGAACGGCAGCTGGTCAAATGAAATCTCCTTTATCTACACCCTCCCGCATAAGAAGAAAGACCTCTGCCCTGTGGTGTATTGGTAGTTTCTCAGTTGAGAGTTCAAAGCCCTCGCAATTCAGGTTGCGAGGGCTTTTGTTTGTATAGAATGTAAAATTTATTTAAATAAGCTTTTTAGCAGTTCGTTGGTGATTTTGCGGGTGGCGGTGTTGGTGGCAGTCTTGGTGGCTGAGTCAAAGAGGCTGTCAAGAAGCGAACCGCCTGCTGATGCGCTGCTTTTGCTACTGCTTCTTCTGCTGCTGGTGGTGCCTCCAACTACGCTGCGGGCGGCCTGTGTGCCCATAGAGCGGGCGAAACTGGTGGCTGCGGCAGCGGCTATGGTACCTAAAATGCCACGCGATATGCCGCTTGAACTAAGGCTTATGGTTTTTTGCGCTTTTGCCTGTGCCTTATTTTGTTGGGCTTGTGCTTTCTCTAACTCCTTTTGTGCGGCTGCTTCTGCTTTCTGAATCTCTGCCTGCTGCTGTTGCTGTGCTATCTCCTCGTTTGCTGCGATAAGCACCTCGTATGCGCTCTCACGGTCAAAATAGTTGTCATACTCACGTATGCGTGCAGGTGCGGCGTTACGGAGGTCAAGCCTCTGGCCTGCGGTAATGGCACCTATCTGGCTTAGCGGGAAGAGTATTTTAGCCTGTTCAACTATGGTTGGAGCACCTTTCTCATCAAGAACAGAGACAAGTGCCTCACCTGTGCCAAGGTTCATTATGGCATCTGCTGTGTTAAAGGCTTTATTCTGGCGGAATGTCTCAGCTGCGGTGCGCACTGCTTTCTGGTCTTTTGGAGTGTATGCGCGCAAAGCATGCTGGAATCTGTTGCCAAGCTGGCCAAGTATATCCTCTGGTATATCTGTAGGTGACTGGGTAACAAAGTATATGCCCACGCCCTTAGAACGTATAAGCCTTATTATCTGCTCCAGTTTGTCTGTGAGAGCCTTTGATGTGCCGTCAAAGAGCATGTGCGCCTCATCAAAGAAGAATACGAGTTTAGGCAGTTCCATATCGCCAACCTCTGGCAGGTTCTCATATAGCTCACTCATGAGCCACAGCAGGAACGTGGAGTACATCTTAGGGCGTAACATAAGTTTGTCTGCCGCCAGCAGGCTTATTACGCCTCTGCCGTTCTCTGTGTCAAGCAGGTCATTTATATCAAATGCCGGCTCTCCAAAGAACTTGTCACCGCCCTCGCTCTCAATAGCAAGCACTGAGCGCACAATGGCACCAATAGAGGCTGATGATATGTTGCCGTACTGCGTGGTGAACATTGATGCGTTCTTGCCCACAAAGTCAAGCATAAGGCGCAAGTCCTTGAGGTCTATGAGTAGCAGTCCCTTGTCATCGGCGATGCGGAAAACCACATTCAAAACGCCGCTCTGTACATCATTCAGCTCCATAAGGCGTGCCATAAGCTGCGGCCCCATCTCTGACACTGTGGTGCGCATGGCAAAGCCTTGCTCGCCAAACACATCATAAAAGCGGGTAGGGCAGCCCTTGAACTCAGGGTTCTCTATTCCGAACTCTGGGCAGCGCTTCTCAATAAAGCCGCTCATCTTACCCTCTTGGCTAATGCCTGAGAGATCTCCTTTCATATCGGCTGCAAAAACTGGAACTCCTGCCTGGGAGAATGTCTCAGCCAGAACCTGTAAGGTTACTGTTTTACCTGTACCCGTGGCACCTGCTATAAGGCCGTGGCGGTTGCACATCTTGCCTGTCAGGCACAGCTCGCCGTTTTCACAATGTGCTACATATAGCTTGTTATCAATATACATGCTTTAACTTTCAATTTTCAACTTTCAATTTTCAATTTTCAATTGAATTTCGTATTTCTCATATCCCCGGAAGCTAAAAACTCCGTGTGCATTGCAAAGCAGTTCTGCAAGTTATGCGGGGTCTGACCCTTTACTGCTGTTGCAAGGTACTCCTTAAGCATCGGCTTGTAAATTGGGTCAACGCAGTTCTCAATAATGAGCTGTGCTCTCTGACGTGGTGACTTGCCACGGAGGTCAGCGATACCGTACTCAGTGATAAGAACCTTTACAGAGTGCTCGCTCTGGTCAAGGTGTGACACCATAGGCACTATAGAGCTAATCTTGCCATCCTTAGCGGTAGCAGGGGTGGTGAAGATAGAAATGTAGGCGTTGCGGGTAAAGTCACAGCTGCCGCCTATGCCGTTCATCATCTTTGTACCTGTTACGTGGGTTGAATTAATGTTACCGTAGATGTCAGCCTCAAGAGCGGTGTTAATGGTTATAAGACCCATACGGCGTACAAGTCCAGGGTTGTTTGAAATCTCCTGCGGACGCAGAATAATCTTATCGTGGAAGAACTTCATGTTATCATAAACCTCTTGCAGCACAGGGTCTGTAACTGTCATGGAGCAACCGCTTGCAAAGTCAATGCGGCCCTTCTTCATAAGGTCAATAACAGCATCTTGTATAACCTCAGTGTACATTTTGAATGTAGGAATGTGAGGGTTGTTACCAAGCTCTTCCATAACAGCGTTAGCTATATTACCCACGCCAGATTGAATTGGAAGGAATGATGACGGAATACGTCCGGCCTTCATTTCAGCTGTAAGGAAGTCTGAAACGTGCTTGCCAATACGGCTTGTAATCTCATCTGGAGCGGTGAATCCGCCAACCTCATCCTTGCGGTTTGTCTCAACCACTGCTACAATCTTCTTAGGGTCAACCTTCAGAATAGGGCTGCCTGCGCGGTCTGCCGGAGTGTAGATAGGTATCTCACGGCGCATAGGAGGGTCAGCAGGCTCATAGATATCATGCATTCCACGCAGTTCTTTAGAGTGGCGGGCGTTAAGTTCAATGATAATCTTGTCAGCCATACGTGCTATTGTTGGGCATATACCCACACCCGATGTCAGGATAATCTCGCCATTGTCATTGATGTCGCAAGCTTCAATTATTGCAACCGTAGGCTTAGGAAGGAATCCGTAGCGAATCTCCTGGGCGAGCATGCTCAGGTGAGCATCGTTGTAGTCAACACCTTCAGGGTCATTCAGGTATGCACGCAGATCTTTGTTAGACTGGTACGGGGTTCTGAAAAGCATTGCCTTTGCCTTGGCAAGAGCGCCGTCACAGCTTGCTCCCGTAGATGCGCCTGTGTAAACTCCAATCTTGAACTCCCTGCCCTCTGCATGCTCTTTTTCTGCAATGGCGGCAAGCGCAAGTGTAACCTCTTTAGGAGCACCAGCTGGTGTGAAACCACTCATTCCTACTACATCACCGTTTTTAATCAAAGAAGCAGCCTCTGCTGCTGTCATAAATTTGTAGCTCATAATTTTATGTGTTTTAGATATTACTTTTTAAACTTTAGAATCTCTCTTAGCTCGTCTATTGTAAGATTGTGCTGAATTACGCTTTGCTGTGCCACAGAGATGCTGCCGGTCTCCTCTGACACCACAATGGCAAGAGCGTCAGTTTTCTCTGAAATGCCAAGCGCGGCGCGGTGCCTCAATCCAAACTGTTTGGGTATGTTAAGGTTGTGCGATACTGGTAGAATACAGCCTGCCGCCACCATTCTGCCGTTAGCTATGATAAGAGCACCGTCATGCAGCGGTGTGTTCTTAAAAAATATGTTTTTGATGAGGCGGGCGCTTATCTTGGCGCTTATGGTCTCACCTGTCTTGATGTAAGGGGTTAGGTCTGCATTGTTCTGCACCACTATAAGCAGACCTGTTTTTGTGGTGGAGCAGTTCTCAACGGCGTCAAGTATCTCCTCTATATTACTGTCAGACTCCACGTGTGAACTTGTAGGAAAGAATATTCTCTTAAGGCTCCCGAACAGACCGTGTGACGTTCGGCTGCCCATAGCGGTGAGGAATGATTTTATCTCATCCTGGAACATTATAACCAGAATTATGGCACCCACGTTCATAATGGCATCAAGAATAGAGCCTAACAGTTCCATGCGCAGAATGAACTTCACTATGAACCATGTTACAATAAAGCCTAAAACGGCAAAGAATATGTTCATAGCCTGCGTTCCCTTGAGCAGATTGTAAATCTGATACAAGATTATGGCAACCAGCAGGATGTCAATAAAATCCTTTATTCCGAATGTCAGTAATGAGAACATATTTCCTGTTTAATCGGTTATGCGGTTAATCGATTTACCTCGATTCACCGATTCACCAGTTCACCGTTGCATTGTTAGTTCGAATAATGTTACCGCCTCCTTAGCTTCTTTTACGTCGTGAACTCTTAAAATATCCGCTCCTTTTGTGAGCAGTAAGGTATTCGCCACCGATGTGCCGTTAAGCGCCTCGGCTGGTGTTATGCCAAGCGGCTGGAATATCATACGCTTTCTGGATATTCCGCACAGAATGGGAAGCCGCAGGCTTTTAAGCGCTTCAAACTCACGCACAAGCGCATAGTTCTGCTCCACATCCTTGCCAAAACCAAATCCAGGGTCAATTATAATATCGTTCACACCTGCACGTGCAAGTGCGTCAATCTTTTCAGAAAACCAGTAGAGGGCCTTGTCCATGCCGCCTGATTCAGGGTAGGTGAGCACGTATGCCTTGTTAAAATTGGCAGCCACTGAATAGATTTCATCGCACCCGCCGCTCACATCGTTGATGATGTGCACTCCTAACTCCTTTACCGCCATCTCCGCCACAGCAGGGCGGAAAGTGTCAATGCTCAGTATCTTGCCGCTGTAACGTTCCTTTATGGTATTAGCCGCACTTCTAAGACGCTCAATCTCCTCGCTCTCAGAACATACTTCGCCGCCTGGACGGGTGCTGCACGCCCCAATGTCCACGATGTCCGCATCGGCCACGGCATCAAAGGCATAACGGCTTGGCGCATGGAAACTGTCAGGCGTGAGGTTCAGTATGCCCATAACCAAAGGCGCATTGAACCAGCGTATATCCCCGTCAATGTTTAGTGAGAACGAAATCATCTTGCAAAAATACAAAATCTTCCCCATATATTCTATTTAAAAGAGATTTATCCTCAACTTTGGGCGTTTTTTGATGACATGTTGTAAAAAAAATGATGTTCAATGCAATAAATATCCTTAAAAAGAGTTACCTTTGTAACCAAATGTGGAATAATGTCACGGAATTGAATAACCTTACACTAAATACAATGACTATCAGAAAAATTGGTGATTTACTTCTTTTAGGTGCCTTGGCACTGCTTTTCAGCGCTTGTAACAAGGGTACTTCAAACACTACAGGTTGGAAATACAATGATGCCAAATATGGTGGTTTCCAGGTGAATGACAATTATCAGCAGGAGACTCCGCCGGGAATGGTGCTTATAGAAGGCGGTACATTTACAATGGGTCGTGTTAATGAGGATACATACACACAGTGGAATAACTATCCACGCCGTGTTACCGTTAACACGTTCTACATGGACCAGTATGAGATCTCTAACCGTGACTGGAAAGAGTACGCATATTGGATGGATTTGATGTACGGTGGCGAGGTGGCGAAAAAGTGCCGTCCTGACTCTACCGTATGGCGTGATGAGCTGGCCTACAATGAGCCTTACCTGAACTACTACTTCACTCATGTGGCATACGACATGTACCCTGTTGTGGGTGTTACATGGGAGCAGGCTACAGACTACTGCTCTTGGCGTACAGACCGTGTTAATGAGCGCATATTGTATGAGGCAGGTATTATTGACATGCCTGACTTTGCCGCTATAAAACGTGACTCCTCCAGAATTGGCAATGACTCTGTAAACAAGACCCGTGTGTTCAACTTGGGTAAATATGAGAAGGTTAATGACTACCAGCCTGACAGAGCTAAATCCACAATGAAGGACGAGTTTGGTAATGTACGTAAAACCACTATGAGTGACGGTCTGCTTCTGCCTAACTTCCGTCTGCCAACCGAGGCTGAGTGGGAGTTCGCCGCATACGGAATATCTTCAGAAGCCGGCATGGAGAACTATGATAACAAACGCATCTATCCTTGGGACGGTTCACAGACTCGTAACCCTAAGCGCAAGGCGAGAGGTAAGATTATGGCAAACTTTGTACGTGGCCGTGGTGATATGATGGGTGTGGCAGGTGACCAAAACGACAAGGCTTCAATAACCGCTCCTGTTAATTCTTTCTGGCCTAATGAGTATGGACTATATAACATGGCAGGTAACGTTAATGAGTGGACTATGGATGTATATCGCCAGGCTTCAAGTGAGGAGTATCAGGAGTATAATCCGTTCCGTGGTAACGTATATGTTGCGCCTGTAAAGGACAAGGAGGCTGGTGAATATCAGCTTGACAGCCTTGGACGTTTGAAATATGATGTTGAGTTCTCTAAGGAGGACAGCCTTTCTGAGTACGTTAAACTTGATGTACGTAATTACGGCGATGGTGATGCACGCAGCAGCTATAACCGTGACAAATGGAAAGAGATTGTGGATCCTGATTTGGCAACCAAACGCCTCTATGATGCTGATGAACCTACAGATCCGGAGAGTATGCTTGCCTCTAAAATATCTAACACTTCACGTGTTTATAAGGGTGGTAGCTGGAAAGATAGAGCATATTGGCTCTCACCTGCACAGCGCCGTTACCTGGAGCAGGATAAGTGTACTAACGATATAGGTTTCCGTTGCGCTATGCACCGTGTAGGCTCTGATAAGGGTAACAACGCTAAAAAATAATCTATAGAAATTGAATATAAACACATATATTCTCAAATCCGGCATTCGCCTGCTGCACGTTAAAGCAGTGGGCGATGTTGCTTATTGTGGGGCTGTGATTAACACAGGAACCCGTGATGAAATGTCGCAGGAAAGCGGTTATGCGCATCTGGTGGAGCATCTGCTGTTCAAGGGCACCTCAAAATTCAATTCTAATCAGATAATAAGCCGTATGGAGGATATTGGCGGTGAGATGAACGCTTACACCACCAAGGAGGAGACAGTGGTTTATGCAGCCTTCCTGAACCGTTACCTGAACCGCTGCTTCTCATTGATATCTGACATGGTGCTTGACTCTCAGTTTAATGAAGATAGCCTCAGTAAGGAGATAGACGTGGTGCTTGAAGAGATTGACAGCTATATTGACAATCCCTCGGAGCTTATAATGGATGATTTTGAGAATCTGATATATTCAGGTAATCCTCTTGGCCGTAACATCCTTGGAGACCGCAAGACTCTGCATCGTGTAAACCGCAAGCGTCTTGTTGATTTTTACAAGAGAACCTACACTCCAGACCAGATGGTGTTCTTTGTTATGGGAAACTACAGTTTTGAACGTGTGGTTAAATTAGGCGAGAGGCTGCTTGGTTCAATAGAACCGGTCAGGCGTGGTTACATCAGAGAAGAGCTTGCCGCATACACACCTCAGACAAAAGAGATAAAAAAACATACAAGGCAGGTGCATCTTGTGATGGGTGGAAGAAGTTACAGTTATACAGATAAGCGGAGGTTTGCCTTTGTGCTGCTGAATCACATACTTGGAGGTGATTTCATGAGCAGTATTCTTAATATGCATTTGCGTGAAAAGGAGGGGCTTGTATATGAGGTCTGTTCAAATTACACCACATACGCCGATACTGGCAACTGGAACATATATTTGGGCTGTGATTATGATAAGGTTGAACATGTTACAGAAATTGTGTATAGTGAACTGAATAAACTTATTGAGGCTTCAATTGCGCCCAAGGAGCTGAGGCTTGCCAAGGTTCGTCTGCTCTCTTATCTGACCATAGGCGGTGAAAATAAGGAGTCCTGGATTTTAGGCGTGGCTAAGCAGTATCTTAACACAGGCAGGGTGATGGAGAAGCAGGAGGTGGAGAGTCTGGTTAATGCTGTTACCGCAGATGATGTACGCCGATGCGCCGCAGAAATACTGAACCGTGAGAAACTAACGGTGCTGAAATATGTATAACTATCAACTGTCCATTGAATATAGACCAATACATATTAGATCATTCGCAGCCGGAAGATGAACTTCTTGCCAGGCTGGAGCGTGATGCAAATGTTCATTTGCTGCATCCCCGTATGGTGAGCGGCCACATTCAAGGACGGCTGCTCAGCAGTCTCTCATGGATGATAAGGCCACGTCGTGTTTTGGAGATAGGCACCTACGTGGGCTATTCCGCTATGTGTCTGGCAGAAGGGCTTGCAGAAGACGGCAAGGTGATAACCTTAGACATTGATGATGAGATTGAGGATATGGCACGCCGCTATATAGGCAAAAGCCGCTATGCCTCAAAGATAGACTTTATAGTGGGCGATGCGGTTAAACTCATACCAGACATGGATGAGGTGTTTGACCTTGTCTTTATTGACGGTAACAAGCGTGATTATATAGAGTATTTTGAAACAGTGCTGCCCAAGGTTCGCCAGAATGGTTTTATACTTGCAGACAACACCCTATGGGCGGGCAAGGTTCTTGAGAAGCCTGCCAGCAATGATTACCAGACCAAAGGCCTGCAAGCGTTTAATGATTACATTGCAAAGTGTGACGCAGTAGAAAAGTTTATACTTCCGCTCCGGGACGGACTTACTATTATGAGAGTTAAATAACCCGGTTCACCGATTAACCAATTCACCGATTAACCATAAATATGGAAACAACAAGACAGAATAAAATTGCGAGGCTTATCCAAAAGGAGATAAGTGAGATTTTTTTAGGCATGACACGCCAGATGCACGGCACAATAGTGTCCACAACTATAGTGCGTGTAAGCCCTGACTTAAGCGTGGCTCGCATCTATTTGAGCATATTCCCCACGGAAAAATCAGAGGAACTTCTTGAGTTTATAAACTCCAAGAGCGTGAGCATACGCCATGACCTTGCCGCACGTACCCGCTTCCAGCTACGTACCGTGCCCACCCTCACGTTCTACAAAGATGACTCACTGGACTATATTGACAATATTGATAAACTCCTTAAGAGTTAAAAATTGAAAATTGACGTGTTTAATGAACTCTCAACTCTCAACTCTCAACTGTCAATTAATATGCCTCTCCCGCTAAGCATCGCCCGTAGGTATCTCTTCTCCAAGAAGAGCCATAGCGCCATAAACATTGTGTCGCTAATATCGGTGTGCGGTGTGGCAGTGGGAACTATGGCGTTAGTAGTGGTACTGTCAGTGTATAACGGGTTCAGGGGAGTGATAGAGGGGCTGTTCAGCAATTTTGACCCGCAGATACGCATTGAATCAGCAGAGGGGAAGTATTTCCAGCCTGACAGCGTGCAAAAGGTGCTCCAGATGGCTGAGGTTGACCTGTACAGTTACGTTATTCAGGAGAATGCTTTGCTAAAGTTTAAGGATAAACAGCTACCTGTTACTGTTAAGGGCGTTGACAGCAATTATGACACGCTTACGCATATTTCTGATATAATGGTGAGAGGTGAGTTCTCATTGCATGAGGGGAACTTTAAGAAGGCTGTAACAGGCGCCACGCTTGCTTCCAATATAGGAAGCGGAGTTTATATCTTTGACCCAATCATACTCTATGCTCCTGTAAGGGAGGGGAAAATATCAATGCTCCGCCCTGATAAGTCTTTCCATGAAGAGCTGGTGTATCCTGCAGGCAGTTTTCTTGTAAGACAGGAGAAGTATGACAATACACTTATTATAGTGCCCATTGAGGTGGCTCGCTCACTGTTTGAGTATTGCACGGAGGTTACATCGGTGGATATAAAACTTAAAGAAGGTGTTAGCGAAAGGCGCTTTATAAAAGAGGCTCAGAAAATGCTTGGCACAGGATATGAGGTGAATGACCGCTATGCCCAGCAGCAGGATTTCTACCGTATGATGGAGGTGGAGAAGTGGATAACCTACCTGATTCTCATGTTCATTCTTATGATAGCAATATTCAATATCATAGGCTCGCTCTCAATGCTTATGATAGAGAAGCAGGAGGATGTGAATATTCTATCCAACTTAGGTATGAGGCGGCGTGACATATTCCGTATATTCCTTGGTGAGGGTGCGCTTATAACTATATCGGGAGTTGCAGTGG
>JAEEGL013821400.1_pt1 | contig 12346 bp, 9 predicted proteins | sample 9134231 | NCBI WGS metagenome assembly JAEEGL01 (sample SAMN16246548, study PRJNA631951) | gut metagenome | biome: gut microbiome; feature: rumen; material: fiber-attached | host: Bos | place: Iran: Karaj | collected 2018-10 | reverse complement strand
CAGGTGCCCGACCTTGAGGTCGACGGTGATGCTGATGCAGACCTGCTGATTGTGGGCTTCGGCTCTACCTACGGCCATCTGCACTCGGCGATGGACGAACGGCGTGCGAAGGGTTACAAGGTGGCCCAGACGCACTTCAAGTATCTGAACCCGCTGCCGAAGAACACGGCCGACGTGCTTACTAAATATAATAAGGTGGTGGTGGCCGAACAGAACATGGGTCAGCTCGCTGCCTACCTCCGTATGAAGGTCGACAATTTCGTTCCCTACCAGTTCAACCAGGTCAAGGGTCAACCCTTCGTCGTCGAAGAACTCGTCAACGCATTCACCGAGATTTTAAACAAGTAATAATTTAAACAACGGATTTCACGGATAACACGGATTTTGTTTATGCTGAGGTACGAACAGGAGACTTATAATATTATCGGAGCTGCAATGAAAGTTCACAGTGAACTTGGTCCTGGTTTTACTGAAAGGGTATATCAGGAAGCTCTGGCCATAGAGTTTTCTGACCGAGGGATACCTTTCGATCGTGAAAAGGAAATACATGCAACTTATAAAGGTATTGAGCTAGAGGGTACATTCGTTCCTGACTTTATTTGTTACGACAAAATAATAGTTGAATTAAAGGCAGTAAAAGAACTGGATGATGTACATCGTTCTCAAGCTATAAATTATGCTAAAATTGCAGGCTTCAATCTTTCGCTTTTGATTAATTTTGGTGAAAGTTCACTTGTAAAAGAGCGTTTCCCGATAAAATAAGAATCCGTATAATCCGTTAAATCCGTTGTCGTTAAAATAATTAGAGTAGTATGAGTAATTACAGTGCAAGTGATTTCAAGAAAGGCCAGCCGCGTTGGTGCCCGGGTTGTGGTGACCACTTCTTCCTGGCTTCACTCCATAAGGCTATGGCCGAGATCGGCGTAGCCCCTGAGAACGTCGCAGTTATCAGCGGTATCGGCTGTAGCAGCCGTCTGCCGCACTATATGGCCACCTACGGTATGAACACCATTCACGGTCGTGCCGCTGCCATCGCCACAGGTGCGAAAGTCGCAAACCCCAACCTCACCGTCTGGCAGGTGTCAGGCGACGGCGACGGTCTGGCTATCGGCGGTAACCACTTCATTCACGCCAACCGTCGTAACATCGACCTCAACATGATCCTGCTCAACAACCGCATCTACGGTCTGACGAAAGGTCAGTACTCACCCACCTCTCCCCGTGGATTCGTCTCTAAGTCGAGTCCTTACGGCACGGTGGAGGATCCTTTCCGTCCTGCCGAGCTTTGCTTTGGTGCCCGCGGACACTTCTTCGCCCGTTGCGTCGCTACCGATGCCAAGGGAACGGTCGAGGTGCTGAAGGCTGCCTATGAACACAAAGGGGCTTCGGTGACGGAGGTTCTGCAGAACTGCGTCATCTTCAACGACCACTGTCACGATGTGGTCTATAACAACGAGGGCCGTAAGAAGAACGCCATCTACGTGCGTCACGGTGAGAAGCTCGTCTTCGGTGAGAACAATGAGTTCGGACTCGTGCAGCAGGGCTTCGGCCTGAAGGTGGTGGAGATCGGCAAGGACGGTTACACCATCGACGATGTACTCGTTCACGATGCTCACTGCGAGGACAACACCCTGCAGCTGAAGCTCGCGATGATGACGCCTGAGGATGGTTTCCCCATCGCCCTCGGTGTGATCCGCGATGTGGAGGCTCCCACCTACAACGAGGCCGTCTATGCCCAGCTCGAAGAGGTCTCTGCCCAGAAGAAGTATCATAACTTCACGGAGCTCCTCGAAACCAACGATATCTGGGAAGTGAAATAAATCAATTAAAGAGGCTTCTCTCAAAAAGGGAAGCCTTTAATTTTATACTATGCCACGTAAGACAGGCGGAATGCCCTTTGAGATCCATCCGTCGCCGAAGAAGACGAAGGATGGACGTAATATCTTATATGTTCGTCCGCGAAGCAGCCAGAAGATCACGATGGAACAGCTGGACGACTATTGTGCCGAGAACTATGCCCTCAGGCCCGGTGAACTGACTCGCGCCTTCCAGGCCTTTATCCAGGCCACGGGCTATTACCTCTCCAAGGGTTACCGCATGGAGACGCTCATCGGCTCCTTCGCTCCGAAGATCGGCCTGAAGCGCGAACTGACCGATCCTGACGAGGTGAAGACCTACGACGTGCAGTTCGAGGGTATCGAGTACAAGTCGGTGAAGGAGTTTGAGAAGTCGGTGCTCTCCTGGCTCGACGGTTTCCGTCGCGCCAACAACCCCAATGTGCAGAAGCTGATGGCGGACGAAGACCATATGAACAAAGCCCTGCAGGAGAACCTGAAACGCTTTAACGGTTACGTCACCGCCCGCAGCTTTGCCTATTTCGCCAGCATCACCTATTACTCTGCCCGTAAACAGCTCGATGCCTGGTGCAAAGGCGAGAACCCGCGACTGCTGAAGACCAAGCGCGGACAGGAGTATATCTATACTGAACTCTGAAAAATAGCACTATTGGTACTACTATTTGAATTTTCACATTGATAATCAAATGGATAATGGTAGGTCGATTGCTAAAGATCGACCTACTTTGATGCTACTATGGTGCTACTGTAAATTTTCTTAAATCCATTTTGGCTATAGCCGTAAAGCCTTTTGGCTATAGCCGCAAGGTCTTTTGGCTGCAGCCGTAAGGTAGTTTAGACGGCCTTAACTCCCTGTTTACTAGGCTGTTTACGCCGTTCCATAGCCTTTGCAACCCCATTAAGCCCTACCAGAACAACATCAAGAAAGCATATTATTGCCAAAAAGCTTGCATTTTGCGAATTTTTTTAGTATCTTTGCAGTAAAATTCACCAACGATATGAAGATTACAAAAGTAAAGACCAAGCTGGGCGAGCCTTCGTCGCCCGTATCTGCAGACCTTGAGGGCATCATCGAAAGGATGCGCTCAGAAACCATCAAACCGGCAGCCGACAAGATCGCCCGTAACGCGATGGCCTCGCGCCTTGTGATGGAAAAGGGCGCTCCGCGCTATCTCCTTATGGGCACCGATGCCCTGCCTTACCTCATCTTCGGCGCCACATTCGGACGCGGAGGGTTCGACGATGTCAAGACGATGACGGGACTCCTATTGCTCAACATCTATTGTCCGGAAGGTCATCGGCAGGTGACGGAGATGAAGCAGATGGTCTCTCAGATACCATACACGCTGCTGGCCTTCGCCGGCGTGAGTGGCGTGACGCTGAAGGTCATCGTGCGCTGTGACTACGAGGCCAAGGATGCCGACGACTACCTCGCCTTTATGAAGGATGCGGAGCATAGTGCCTTCAACATCTATCAGGCGCTGACGGGCTGCGACATCCTCGTTAGGGAGCTGACGCTGACCAGGGGCTGTCGTATGAGTTATGATCCGCTGCTGTTCTATCGCGCTGAGGCTCAGGCCATTCCTGTTGTCAGGAAGAGCGACGATCCGTTGAAAGCCTACGAGGGAACGCAGGTGGAAGACGACGGCAAGGTGGTGTGGTATCCGGAATACAACACCCGCGAGCGTCTGGAACTGGAGTATGAGACCTGTGTGCAGAAGGCCATCGATGAGGCTGGGGAAGACGCGGAACACTGTCTGTCGTTGCTGGCAGACTACTGCGCCAAGGCCCAGCTGTCGGAGGAGGGCTGCGTGAAGCGCACCCAGTGGAAGAGCCGTTTCCGCCAGATTGGCGACGACGTCATCCGCAAGGTGTTTCGCACAGCCTTCAAGAAGCCTTCCAAGGGCAAACCGCAGTCGCAGATGAATGAGAAGGAGCGCATTATGCGGAGCATCGAGGAATTCCTGTCGCGACGCTATCAGCTGCGCTTCAACGTGGTGAAGCAGGTCGTGGAGTTCCGTCGTAACGACCTGACTTTCAAGCCTTGGCAGCCGCTCACGGACCGTCAGCTGAAGAGTATCGTCGTCGAGGAGATGAAGGAGGGTGGCGAGAGCTGGATGAACGATATGCGCACTTATATCGAGTCGGCACACGTCGAGGACTACAATCCCATCCACGAGTTCCTCGCAGGTTGCGGCACGTGGGATCAGAAGCACGACTACATCGAGGATTTCGCCCGTCGCCTCCCAACGAGCTATGAACACTGGCCCAAATATTTCCATCGCTGGTTCCTGGCGATGGTGGCCCAGGCCCTGAACATCAACCGCGACTACGGCAACTCGATGGTGCCGATGCTCATCGGCGAACAGGGCTATCTGAAGACGCAGTTCTGCAACCACATCCTGCCCAAGTCGATGCGGGAGTACTATATGAAGGACATCAAGATGGATAATGCCGAGCAGGTGGAGCGCGTGCTGGGCCGTATGTGGCTCGTGAACATCGACGAGTACGACTCCAAGACACAGGGTGAACAGGCGAAGATCAAACGGCTGCTGACGGAGAAGGATGTACAGACAAGGCGGATGCGCTCTGAACAGTACACACTGACGCCCAGACTCTGCTCGTTCATCGCCACGACGAACGACGTGACGCCGCTGCCCTCTGGCGACGGCACCCGCCGATATCTCTGCATCGAGGTGACGGGCAAGGTGGATATGAGCGGGCGCATCCCCTACAAGCAGATGTTCGCCCAGGCCGTCGCAGAGTTGCGCGACCCAGACTGCATCTACTGGTTTACCGGCGACGATGAACGTGAGATCCAGCAGCACAACCAGCGCTATCAGGATGTACAGCCCGTCGAGCAGCTGCTGCCCGCGATATTCGCCCCCACCTCAGAACACAAGCGTCAGTACCTCTGGCAGGTGAAGGATGTGCAGAAAGAACTCGAAAAGCACCTCCGTTCCAGCGATATCCCCAGCCTGAAGAGCCTGGGCGCTATCCTGAAGAAACTGAAATGGCCGCACGGCGCCGTTAATGGCATCGGAGGCTACTATCTCAAGCTAAAGTAGTACCATAGTAGTACTAAAGTAGGTAGATTTTCAGCGATCGACCTACCACTTATTTGTTGATAATCAATAAGTTAGGTTTAATAGTAGTACTAATAGTACTATTTTTATGTTATTGAATGTGCGTGCGTGTTAGAGTTCTTCTGAATAACTGTATGACAATTCGCATTTTGGAATTGAATGTAAAGTTATAATCGTAGTCCAAGAGACCTTGATTGATTTTCTCCATTAACTGGCCTGAAGTTTTTGCAATATTACCATTACTTCCCTTGGCGTATTGTCTTCTCACCCTTTTCGAGTTAGCTCATTGGACAGAAATTTGATTGAATAATTAGAAAGCGAGGAATGGGCGCACATTAATTGCTGTATTATTATCATTTTTCCTACTTATAAAGATATAAGTAAGATTATTATACCATCCATACCAACCACTCGACTTCTCTTCAAAAACTACAACCAAACAATCATCGCTATCCATTTCATTACTTGTAAAGTAACCACCTCTACGGATGGGATCACCGCCAATTCTGTTTATGTAAAAGTTAATACTTTCCTCGACACCTCCTCCTCCAGTGAACTTATAATTCATTCTAAAAGCGTTCAAATCTTCCAATGGTCCAGAATATTTACCAATACCTTCACTTCCTATGACAGCCCCCCATTGGGCTGTACTCGGAAGAAACCAGCCTGTATTGTTGGCTGTCGTTGTTGGAGCATCGAAATAATTAAGTGTAGCCATAGCTGCTTCATGATCAGAATGATGACAAGTCTCTGTTGGCCAATTCTGAGTAAGCTTTAGGGTATTCTCCCAACCATTCTTATTGTTAACAAAAAACGCATTGCCGTTTACTTTAATCTTTTCCCAATCAATATTGTCCAAATAGGGCTCATCTGATTCATATCCTCCCCACTTACAACTACCAACAGCATTATGTAATGCCATCACTAATCCGTGTTTTTTACCGCACTTGATATCGCTGTCGCTACCCAGCCATGCCACGACACCGATGATTTTATCATTAGAAGAATGAGAAGAATACAACCCCCAAGTGCCATCACTCCAGAAGGGGTCTCCCAGGGCCGGCGGTATTTCAGAGGCAGATTTTGTGAGATTGCTGGGGTTTGGGGTCTTGAAATCATTATTGCACCACAGCGAGGGCTGTTGTTCGTTGAGGAGCAGCCAGCGAGTCCAGTTAGTGGCTTTATCGAAAGCCAGCGTGCTATAGGTGGACTCGAGCGTACCGCCCCATTGACCGTCATTGTAGTATTCCAACGTGAATTCGGGCATGCTGTCTTTCGTGAAGTCACCGTTGCTTACACTGTATGTGGTGTATTTCCCGTCAGGTTCAAAGAATCGTAAGTTGGAAAGTGTCCATGTTTCTGTCGATTTCGGTTCCCACCATGCAAATTGATAGGCACCCTTTACTGCCAGCAGCACGCTGTAATCTACCTGATAGTCATTGTTTCGCAGGAACTTGCTGGTGTACTGACCGATCTCGCAGTTTTTGAATGCCGACTGCAACTCGTTCCAGAATGTTGCATCGAACACATCGGGCAGTGCATTCTTCATGCTTTCCATATACCTGAAAGCGTCGTAATAGGCATAATTCTTACTAACCTTGATGGCATTCTTCGTTGCATTGTCAATCTTCCGACGCTGTTCGTCGCTTCCATTCTTGTAGGTGTCACACAGGCGGTCAGTAAACTTACACATGGCCCTGCCTAACTCGTCGAGACAGCTGGTTTTCGTCAAGGTCATATCGGTATAATAGGGTTCCGTCTCGTCTGCCGGATCCCAGTTCTTTGTGGCATACTCGATGTATTTCTCAAATGCATATTCCAGATCGCCTGACGTGGCGGAAAGACACTCGATCAGTGTTTCATAGCGGCCACCGGCATCTGGCACGTTAAATGTAGAGGCTATGATGTAGTCGGTCAAGTCTTTAAATTCAAACAGATACTCCAGGTTGTTCATCATGCAGGCATCGAAATAGATAGCATCTGGACGTATGCCGGCTTGTCTGATGGCATGTGCCAGAGAGCCAACCGAGAAATGATTATAACCGTTCGCATCGTCATAGACGATTCCTCTGGTAGCGCGTTTCGCAGCGCTTTCGGTATAGATGTCGTCGTGGGGCGAGTAGCCGCCACCATGGTCGTTAAGTATCAGTACATAGCGCTTGGCAGGGCAGGCTTTTGCAGCCCAGTTGATGAAGTTGGTAAGAGAGTCGGGATGAGTGAAGTTGGCATTGTCATCAGGAAGATAACTTTCCTCGACTTGCTCTTTTAACGTCTTGGCGGGGTCGAGCGCGAAACGGAAGGTACTGCTGCCCTTTGAGTCCATCCATCGTATGTAATCATCATTTTTCAGCTCTTTATCAGCATCATCTCCCCACAAATCCAATTCGAAACCAAAAACCTCCTTTTCAAAATCAGAGTCAAGATGAGGAATAGAGCCTTGGGCAGAGAATTTGTATTCAATGGCAACTTTAACATTCTTATAGCTCGACGAATCGACATTGTACATCTGGCGTAGGTTCCCAATGATGTCTTTATCAAGATTGCCGCCACCATGGGCATAATACATAATGGTGACATCAGCGACATCTGTCTGTTGGTCGGAATTGGATTCTGGCGTTGTAACCGGATTGTCAACACCAAGACATGAGGTAAACAATACACTCACAAAGATTGTGCAGAATATAGCTACTGCGGTCTTTTTCTTTATTATCATAATTGTATAGTTTTAAATACACCTTGTTGTATATAGGACTATAGATGTCTTATATTATGTTTTCGCTACTATTTATGATTGTCTTTTGACTATAAACTCTTCTGGATGTATTGCAGGACAAAGAGGACGAAGAGGACCCACACGGTGGGGCTGACCTGCCGGATGCCCTTCATACCTAAACTGATCTTCATCAGCACATACATGATGATGCCCAGCAAGATGCCGTCGCTGATACTGTAGCTCAGCGGCATTAGCAATATGGTGATGAAGGCGGGAATAGCCTCACTATAGTCTTCCCATTCCACCTTGGTGATGGTGGTGCACATCATGACACCTACGATGACGAGGGCTGGACCCGTGGCCGCGGAGGAAATGGCAAGGAACAGTGGAGCGAGAAACAGCGACAGCGTGAAGCAGACCGCCACGACGAAGGCCGTGAGACCGGTACGTCCGCCCAAAGCCACACCGGCGGCACTCTCCACGTAAGTGGTAGTGGTCGAAGTGCCTAAGCAAGCTCCAGTAGTGGTGGCAACGGCATCGGCCATCAACATGCGGCCAACGCCATCGACCTTACCGTCCTTGTCAACCATGTTTGCCTTCATAGCGACAGCTATCACCGTACCGATGGTGTTGAAGAGATCGACGAAGAGGAAGGTTATCACCATAATGACCATATCCCATGAAAAGACATGAGTCCACTCGAACTGGAGGAAGATGGGTGCCACCGATGGAGGCGACGAGAATATGCCGTCGAAATGGGTCACTCCCAGCGGAATACCGATAAGAGCTGTGGCAAGGATACCCCAAAGAAGTCCCCCTTTCACATTCCGAACCACCAAAAAACCGCAAATGAAGAGACCGATGAGGGCCAGCAGCGTAGTTCGGTTGCCGAAATTGCCGAGAGTAACCAGTGTGCCTTGGTCGGCGACGATAATGCCACAGTTATTCAGGCCGACAAAGGCGATAAACAGGCCTATGCCCGCACCAATGGCAGCTTTCATTCCCGCAGGGATGGTGTTGACTATCAACTCTCGTATCTTAAAAAGTGAGAGAAGGATAAAGAGGATGCCCTCGATGAAGACGGCCGTCAGCGCGAACTGCCAGCTGTAGCCCATCCCCAGACAGACGGTGAAGACGAAGAAGGCATTCATACCCATGCCAGGTGCCTGTCCGAAGGGCTTCTTGGCATAGAAAGCCATCGCCAGAGTACCGATGATAGAGGCAAAGGCGGTGGCGGTGAACACGGCACTGGTAGGCATTCCAAGCGGTTCGAGGGCACTGAAGATGCTGGGATTCACAGCCAGAATATAGGCCATAGTGAGGAAGGTGGTAATACCGGCCATCACTTCGATGCGTACTTTGTGCTGTGTGGCATCAAATCCGAAAAGTTTCTGTAGCATAATTATAATCAATTATCTCACCTGTCATCTACTTATCTACTCTTTCCCAATCTATGACTTGCTGGAAGGTGGTGCCGTCGGTGTTGGTCAGGATGGCGGCAAGCATCCAATGAAACAGTCTCTTATTCATAGTCGTCGTTTATTTTTTATTTCTGCTGCAAATTTACAAAAAGTTTCTGAAAAGTCTGTCACAATTCCTCAATTTTTTTGTCAGCATTCCGCAAAACTTGGTAAACTTGCTTATTTCACGACTTTGAGCCTTACTCCATTCGGCCTGTGGGTAAGTCATCTTCACATCTTGTGCGTAAGCCGTTACACTCCCGATACTGAGGAGAGCGACAAGCATCCATTGCTTCAATGGGGTTAGAATCATTTTTCTCATAATGTCAGTAGTCGCTAAATATACGGTGCAAAGATACAAAAAAGTTTGGAATGGCAAAGGGTTTTTACCACAATATTTTTATAGATTTGCGACAGTTATGGCAAGGAAAGTCATTTTTGTCGCAAAATTCGTATATGCGCCACAACAGAAAAAGGTGAAAAGGTGAAAAAGTGAAAAAGTGAAAGGATGAGAAGGAAAAGTGCGTAACTTTGCATCGTCGAAAAGACAAAAGAACATATACATTATGGCCATGGGACCTCCCATCACAGTTGGAAAACATCGACGATCAAGCCGACGAACGCCTGAAGCACCTGAAGGAAATACGAAAGTAAAAATGATAAAATGTTAGAAAGATATGACCATTTTGCTGAATTCAGCAAAATGGTCATATCTTTTGTATTTATCGAATGACCTTGCGGCCTTTGTGGATATAGATGCCCTTGCGCTGGGGACGGCTGTTCGTAACGACACCGTTCAGACCGACATAGCGGCTGTTGCCGTTGTCCTCCTGGGAGACGCTGACGATGCCTGTCTCCAAGTCGAAGTAGAACCTGTCGATATGTGGGGCGCTGGCGATGTAATTGCCGTCTGCAGGATTTTCACTGAACACCTCGATGAGATAAGACATCACATTGTAATAGCCGCTGCGCGGGACGTCGAGCGTCAGCTCCGTCGTCAGCTTATAGTCGCCCTTGCCTCCCTTCTCGGGCAGGGCTTTCAGGTAGTCGACGGCTTCCTGCCGCAACCTGGTTTCCTGGACAAACTCCCGATTGTCATCACAGATGCTGGCGTATAAATAGATGCTGTCGGACGGTACGCCCTGAGGGATGTTGGCCTCCGTATTATCCGCGATGCTGACGTGGTAGACGATCTGTCCAGGCAACAGTTCATAGGTGCTTTGGTTGACGAGATAGTCATCGTAGGAACCAATGGTGTCGCTCACCTCTATGGCAGTCTCTCCCAACGGCGCTCCATTAGGCAAGGCCAGCAACAGTCTGACCGTTCCGCCTCTCATCGGCTTGAAACTGAAGGTGACCTCCGTATCCTGATCCTCCCGCAGATAGGCACCAGCCACCATGGGCTCGCCCTCGCTGCGCGGTGTCTCCGGTATAATGTCAGCCGGATTGACCTTTCCGAAATAGTAGGGTATCAGGTAGAGCGGCATCGTACTCTCACGCTCGCTCCAGTTGCGGAGGGTCAGCGTCAGGTCGTTGCGCATGCCTATCCGGCCGCCGCCCTTGGTAAATTCGGCATTGACGATTTCCGGTACCGTTATAGGGGTGTAAAGCATGAACCGTCCGTCTATCGAACCTGCAAAGACACTGAATTCCTCCGAAGCGAGCATCTGCCAGTCGCTACCTGGGACATTGCGGAAGTTCACCATCGGGTAGAGTATCATCCACTCTCCTGGCTGGAAGGCTGTGGAGTCGACCTTGACGGGGCAGACGTTGAAATTCCAGACGATGCTGTCGGCGGGATTACCCATGAACACTGGGATGAGGGTGCCGTCGGCAGCGCGGATGCCTAAGGCGTAGTCCATGCGGACCTCTTCTTCACCATAGCTGTTGGATATGAAACGGAATGCAAACAAGACCGAGTCGGGTTGCAGGAAATCGATAGGTTGATCGCAGAAAAGATTTGCGAGCGGCTTGACCGTTTTCGGGCTGGTGCCGTCCTTGTCGGGCTGCACACCGATGACGGCATCCTGATTGATGCTGAATCCGATGCCGCTGGAACTGGCTCCCGAACCGGTATTGTTATAGGGGTTGAGCACCGAGAGCGAGAAGTAGGCATCGGAGGCTCCGCTCCAGCCCCAGTTGATGTGGAAGAGGCCGTTGCCGTCGTAGCCGTCACAGACGAAGGAGTGTCCACTGCCATCGCTCGAGCCGCCATATTGCACGGGCCGGCCTTTGGCTAATTCGCTGTAGATCAGATCCTCCCAGCCGTCGATGCTATAGTACATACGGTGGCTGAGCTGTGCCGTGTTCTGATAGCCGAAATACTTGACAAGGGCCTCCACGGCGCACTGGTCGTGGCTGCCAGAGAATACGGGGGAATAATCCATCTGGACGCCCTGTCCGCAGTAGCGCATCAGTTTGGCCACGGCCTCCTGCTGGGCAGGGGTGCCGACGATGCCATCCGTCGTCACGTAGGTGTTGAGCATATTGTCCCAGTCGAAGGTGGTCGGTGGCAGAGCGTCGATATGCCACACCTTCTCCACATTCTCATGGGCCGTCGTGATGTCATAGGCAGGGATACTGTCGGTGACGGTCTTCGGCCACTGGTAGTAATTCATCACCATCGCCATCGCGGTGGCCACGCAGCCTGTTAGCGACGGCTGTCCCTTCCAGTCGGGATTGGCACCGTCGTAGGGAGGCGTGTCGTTCCAGTAAGGCTCTAACTGGCTCCACTGGGTCTTGAGCAGCGGGGCGATGGCTTCACGCGGGGAGCGGGTCGTATGTCCGTGTCTGCTCACGCCGTCGGTAAACTCCTTCGTGTTGCCCAGCGTCGCCATGGCCTGGTCGTAGCTCTTCAGCCACGCCCGCAGGTTGTCAGGCATCCTGTCCCAGTCGATGTTGCCGGTGGCGCTATAGCCCAGCACGGGCAGCGCACGGCTGTCGCCAGAGGCAATCACAAAGCCGCCGCCATCCAGATTGAAGGCATAGATGCTCTTGGCTCCGGTCTTAGCCGTAACCGTCTTCCTGTCCATGCCCACATTCAGTCCCCTGGACTTGGCAGGAGCGTTATTGCTGAGATATTTCAGGGCGCGGTCGCGCGCCTGCTCTTCCGAAATCTGCTGTGCCCATACACCAGCGGTCATCAGCACAAGCAGTAACAGTAGCAATTGTCTTTTCATCTAATCTAATTTATAGTGATCACATTTTGGTGGCAAATATACAAAAAAATTG
>JAEEGL013447507.1_pt1 | contig 12346 bp, 13 predicted proteins | sample 9134231 | NCBI WGS metagenome assembly JAEEGL01 (sample SAMN16246548, study PRJNA631951) | gut metagenome | biome: gut microbiome; feature: rumen; material: fiber-attached | host: Bos | place: Iran: Karaj | collected 2018-10 | reverse complement strand
TTTTTCAAAAATCACTGGACAAATTCTTTTATTTGTGATATACTTATTTATAGATTTATTTTTGAGGTGATTATTAATGGGTTTATTCTCATTTTTCCAGGGTGGAGCTAAATATTTCGATAAAAAGATCGACCCTAAATGTGATTACTGTATGTACGGAAAAAGAACAAAGGACGGAAACAGGGTACTGTGCGAAAAAAAAGGCCTTGTTGAACAGAACTATTCCTGCAAAGCATTTATTTATTCTCCATTAAAGAGAATACCTGTTAAACAGCTTAGATTTGTCGGAAGTATCGCTGACGATGACCTTTACATAGAGTCAAAGGGCGATCGCTCGGAAAAGGAAGAAGCAGAAAAGCAGACAAGCGATGACAAGCAGAAAAACGACAAAAAGCAGTCTGCTCCCGCTAAACAGACTGAGCCTGCAAAAAAAGCAGAACCTGCCAAGAATACAGACGCAGCTAAACAGCCTGAAGCTCCAAAGCCTCAGAATGCTGAGAAGAAGGAAGCTGCACCTGCTGAAAATAAAGAACAGGCTCCTAAAAAAGCCGATGAAAATGCTGCTCTGAACACTGAGAAAAAGGAAGCTCCTGCTCCGACACCAGCACAGGCTGCTCCTCAGCAGCAGATTCCGCAAACAGCTCTGCAGGCTGCTCAGCAGGCAGCACAACAAGCTGCTCAGGCTGCTCAGCAGGCATCTGCAAATAATCAGAAATAATATAAGCTATATAGAGGAGTGTTTACTGCGCTCCTCTTTTTGTTGATCATTTCTTTCATTTTTTTACTTGACAAAAAGCAGATTACAGGTTATAATATTACTTGTCTGTTGGAAAGATTATTTTTCTTTTTGGAGGCACATCATGGATTATGAACAGGAATGCAGTCATAACAGAATGATGCTCAAGAGATGCAAAAAGTTTTATAACGCGGCGTCTGTTTTTTATCTTGTTGTATATGGCTTTTCAATTTTTACTTCTGTGTATTTCATGATACTTGCATTGTTTGATCCTGTTTATTTAAAACTGATATTCATTAATATCGGGATTCTTGCCGCAGGATTTCTTAGTACATACCTGAAGAATGATATCCTTCCTGCAGCAGCGTCTGCTCTTGCACTAATAGACTTGTTTTGCTCAAGGTTCGCACCTGTTTTCACACCTTTAGTCATCATCTTTTCTGTATTTACGATAATGGTCAACAGAAAATATAAATGGCTTGAACAGCAGGACGGTTTCCCTTATTTCAATACAAGATTCAGAGATCAGGAGCTTGACCGTGTACAATGGAATATCAAGGATCCGTATCAGCAGAATTATGAGGAAATAAAAAAACGTTACAATAATTCAGGCGATATGGACGAATTATGATATTACTCTTTCTTCCAGATCAATATCTTATACGCTGATGTTACGAATCGAAATATCATTGTTTTTTAACCGCTTTGACCATGTGAGGTTCATATGTTTGTTATAGATAAAATATGTACATTCGGGATCGCATCTCCTATTTGGATAATATTGCATGGTTACCCGGATCCATCAGATATAAATCCTAATCTTTCAAAGATCATGGAAATCCTCGGATTAAGCATTGATATAAAAGAAATAAATTCCATATATGACAATACACCTTGCGATAAAGGCGATATATTAGTATATGGTGATCATGCAAACAATTGCATAGTCTTTGACCTTTACAAAGATCCAACAGATCAGTTAGATGTCATAGATTTTGGTGTGATTTGCAAAAAAAGCATATCTGATAAGGTCAGAGAACTTGTTGATGCTATGCGAAACGAAACCGATAAAAAAGTCAAAATAAGCGGTTACGACTTTACTTCTCCACGTTGGGCACATTGTGTCCTCAAAGGTGAAAACTATATATACAGCTACGTCAAACAGGCAATAATTTATTGTAATTAATAAAATGCGGGTGTGGTGAAATTGGCAGACACGTTAGATTTAGGTTCTGATGCCGTAAGGTGTGCAGGTTCAAGTCCTGTCACCCGCACCATTCAAAAAGTCCGATTATTCGGGCTTTTTTCTTTTGTCCATTTCTATTCCTACCTTGGTACCAGGTAATGAGACACAAAACGTGTATTTCATGTGTATTCCGACAAATGGAATAGCCGCAGGTTTCCCTGCGGCTTATCCTCTTTACTTCAATAGTTTAGTATTCAAAAGAGTCGCAAGTGCCTTTTCAGCATTCTTCGCTTTTTTTATATTCTCTGTAGCAAGCACTTCGCTGATTTCATTATCACTCAATGATGTAACAACACAAAGTTCAAATCGTGCCCTTGATGTACCCACATATACTATATTCTTATACTCTTGTTCAAGCATAAACTTTTGAGTAACATCTATCAGTATTACTACATCACTTTCAAGTCCTTTGAATTTTCGGCAGGTGGTAAAGAGAACCTTCTTTCCGTTATATCGGTAATACTCTCCATCTCTAAATGATGACAACAAACTGTTTTCAACGGTCGAGCATGTAAGAATAACGATACTATTTCCATATGCATCAGAATACTTATCAATCATTTCATTAATAGTTCTTATTTGCGAGGCTTCGTCCGTGCTTATAAGTAAAGTAGGAGAAGATCCACGTATAGCTCTTTCAAACACTTTGGGAGGTTTCTTACTACCCAAGAAACGCAGAGATGAAGTTGCTATGTTTTCAGTATTTCTACAGTTTCTATATAGTGTTAGTCTGCAATCAGCATTTGCTATACAGTCAGGAAGTTTGCGTCCCTGTACCAGCTGATTCTTATCATAGAAAAGATAGAAAGAGCTGCCATTATTCTTATCATAAACAATATCATACAAAAGATCAATTATTTCAGCATCATCGATTTTGTCCTGCCCGAAATCCTGTCCTTCATCAATAATAACATGTTTGTACGGAAACGTTCCGTTCGCACCACATTCAAGCAGCTTTTCCTGGAGTTTTTCATAGTCACTTTCGGATGTCTGACACAAGCTACACGCAAATCCGTCTATAGTATAATAATCAATATACTCATCCGGATATGTTTGTCTGAGATGATCCTTAAGCTTAGAATTGTAGCACAGAAATAGAACCTTTTCATGTAACTCGGCACTGCGTTTAGCCTTTTCTATCGCCATTAGTGTCTTTCCTGTACCTGCTGCACCACTTATAACCGCTGTACTCTGCTCTTCAAGATAATCCAGAAGCGCTATCTGCTCATTAAGCATTGTCTTGAATCGGACATTACGATGTTCAGCCTCTATTTCAGCTATAGGAAGAAGATTAAGTTTGGGTGCAAGTACACCTTCCATCAATGTTTTTACATCTTGGTTGGAAAGTAATGTATTCTGAACCGCTCCCTCTATATCCAAAGAAAACAATGAGGTTATGCTATTTTCAATATCGTCAAGAGATTCCTTGAATAATATGAGATCATAATCAGAATCAGGCGACATTGATGGGTGCCCAAACTTTACCTTTGAAACAGATGGGAAACAAACTGCATACATTATTTTACATTTTTTCAGCAAATAACCTGCTCCACAGTCCTTTATGTAATTAATCAGGTTATAGAGCTTATTAAATCAGAACTTGCAAAGCTTAAATAGAAAGGAATTAAAAACAATGGAGATCAAAGCAGTTAAATTCAGAAAAGACGGATTTTATACACAGCCTTTCGTTATGGGCGGTGAGGACGGTGCGGAGAAATATGACAAAAATATCCGCTATCGCGGCAGTTTGCAGAACTATCTGATCGACACAGGCAATGAGGTCATTCTTGTAGATACAGGTCTTCCCGCAGGAACGCCCGAAGAAGCGCCTGATGAAAACTCACCGATCTTTACAGGCAAGGACATTTGCAGCTATATGGAGGCTTTTGCAGCTCTCGGCTATAAGCCCGAACAGGTCACTAAAATTCTGCTGACTCACAGGCACAACGATCATTCGGGTGAATTAAAGTCTTTCCCTAACGCTAAAATATATGTGAACGAAGACGAAGTGTCCGCAACTGAATTGCAGGGGCTTGATAACATAGTTCCTGTTAAGTTTACAGACGGCGCGTATCATAACTTCCCTGAAAGCCAGAAGATAGCCGAAGGCGTTTATCTTATCAAGGCGAAGGGACACACAAACGGCAACAGCATTATTATTGCCGAGAACGACGGGCTGTTCTATATGCTCCATCTGCGGCTACGTTTATGATCCTGCGGAGCATGACGGAGTTGCGTTTGAGGACTTGCCATATGACTGGAAATGTCCAAGATGCAAGCAGGGCAAGGATAAGTTCAATCCTGCATAACCATAAAACAGAAAAAAGAACGAAGCATCATACTGCAACAGCTCCCGTAAGGGAGCTGTTGTTCTTATAGTGTGTCTGCATAATACTCTGCACCGAAATTGACGGTTTCCGTATTTATATTTCAAAACGTGAATAACTAAAAAAGAAGATTTTTATTCCTCTATAATTATATATTTCAATACGGCGGCAAAATTTGTTGTTAATTAACAAAAATTATGTTGACTTGTAAATAAATATGCGGTATAATGATATAAACATATTGTATCCGAATGATATACAACAATACATGATTGAAAGAAGGTGGAACATAATGTATGTACAGGGTAAATGCTACAAATGCGGCGGATTCCTTGCTGTTGATGATACTCAGGACGCATCTATCTGCCCGTTCTGCAACAAGGCTTTTATTGTACAAAAGGCTATAAACAGCTTTAACGGAGCAGTAGCTCATGGTATAGCCGTGAAAAAAACTTCTTACAATTATGATAGTGACTTCATTGTGGAAAGAAGCGTTCTAATCCGCTATAACGGCTTTACTAAAAGTGAAATAAGAATCCCCGACGGAATATCTGTGATAGGCGAAGCGGCTTTTCAAGGCATGAACAATATTGAGTCTGTTTATATTCCGGAGGGCGTTGAGCTGATAAGTGAAGGAGCTTTTTCGGGCTGTAAAAACCTACAGTATATCGAGATATCCGAAGGTGTGGAAACTATTGATATAGACGCATTTAACGGCTGCGCAAGTCTGAAGGAAATAAAATTCCCGGACAGTATTAAAAGCATCGAGGCAGGTGCTCTCGCTGGCTGTACAAGTCTGGAGATCGTAAATATACCTCAAAATGCAGAATTGCTCCCATGGAGAATATTTGAAGGCTGTACAAGCCTGAAATGCATAAGTATACCTAAAAAAATAAAAACCATAGAGGATTTTGCATTTGCCGAGTGTACAGGTCTTGAAAGTGTCAGCTTTGAATGTACACATTCCGAAGATGATCCTTCGTTAGGTCTTAAAAGAATAGGAATGAACGCTTTTAAAAACTGTACCGACCTAAGCAGCATAAATATCCCCGAAACTGTTGAGTATATCGGCAATCAGGCTTTCAGAGGCTGCTCAAAGCTGAAAAAACTCATTATCCCCAAGAGCGTTAAAGCCATTTATCCCTATGCTTTTGCGGACTGTACAGGTCTTGAACAGGTTACCTTCGCAGGAGATACGGAATTGTATAAAGGAAGCAATCCATATAAGTACGGAAAAAATCCTGCAACCTTTTATAACTGTCCCAAGCTTCTGAACGTTAACTACAGCAAGGTGCAGAAGCATTACTGGGCATTTCCTGCATATACTAAATCTCAGGAGCCTGTAAATATAGAAAACGGCAGGTGCAGATACTGCGGCGGTGAATTCAAGGGCGTTTTTGACAAAGTATGCTCAGTATGCAAAGCCCGAAAGGATTACTGATAAAAAACAGCGTGATCATATGACCACGCTGTTTTTTATCTTACATCATAATAGAATTTGTCGGCAGCTTTTCTATCCCTGCCTGTAAAAATTGCCTTTGTCATTTTTCGGTTCCTGAGCAAGTACCAGTCCCCGAATTCATCGAACTTACGGCTTGAAGTTATGACCCTCGACTTCTTCAGAGTACCGTATTTCCTGCCGTATTTCTTTCCGAGAGCCTTCAGCCTTTTTGCGAAGTCCATATCCTCAAGGCTGACAAGACTCTCATCAAATCCGCCTATCCTGTCGAAGTCCTTACGCCTGCACCAGAACATAGTTCCCGACAGCATACCGCCGCTTTTTATCATAACAGGTATCAGATTCAAGGCAACATATGCAGTAGAAACTGCGATACCCAGCGACATACGGTCAAACTTAGGCATTGCACCGCCGCCGATATATTTTCCTGAGAAAAGCATCTTTTTTATCTCAGCAAATGAACCTTTTGTCATAACGCTGTCAGCGTCGATAGTGACGATTATTTTTCCACTTGAAGCTCTGACACCTGCGTTTCTGATGCTGCTTATGCACCTGTCATCATTAGGCACTACCAAAGCTCCGTAATGTCTTGCCACATCGACAGTCCTGTCGGTACAGCGGTTAGCCACCACCACTATCTGCACCCTGTCGTTTACTTCCTTTGCTGCACGTTTTATGGAACGCAGACATTTTTCTATATACTTTTCTTCATTATGGGCAGGTATTATAACTGAAAACAATGTCTCCACTTATTACGTCCTCCAGAGCATTAAATATATTCCGTCTCTCTTTTCAGTCTGAATTCTACAGAACGCTTCAGATAGCCGAGATACTCCTCATCTCTGCACATAGCCTTACCGATGTCGTCAGACAGCTTTGCAACGGGTCTGCCGTTTACATACTGGAGCTTAATAACTATATTCAAAGCCTTTTCCTCTGTATCATTGGAGCAGAACGTGCCTATGCCGAAGGATACCTTTGTCTTGTCACAGAAGTAGTCATGCAGCTTCTGAGCTCTGTCAAAATCAAGGCTGTCGCTGAACAGCAGAAGCTTTGTTTTCGGGTCAACTCCGTACTTTTTGTAATGAGCGATCATCTTTTCTCCCCACTTGTAAGGATCGCCGCTGTCGTGACGAACTCCTGTATAGTTATTGACCATAGAGCGGTTGAAATCAAGGAGGAACAGGTCTGTTGTGACCGTATCCGTAAGTGCAGTACCGTTATCGCCGTCGTACTCGTCATACCAGTCCTTCATTGCATAGTGGTTGGTATAAGCAAGCGGTATAGAGTCTATTCCCTGATACATCTGCACGAATTCGTGTGCATAAGTGCCGATAGGAGTTACGTTATACTTCATTGCAAGGTAAACATTTGAAGTACCTACACAGTTTTTAGTCTCTGTAACGAATCTCTTTACAACAACGTCCTCCCACTCGCGTGAAAGCCTTCTGCGGCAGCCAAATTCAGCAAACTTGAATGTATAAGTACCGTCGTTCATAGCCTTTATCTTTGCATCAAGACGCTCCTCAGCCGACTTTCTCAGCTTTTCATAATCATACTTCATACGGAAATATACCTCATTGACAATTTCAAGCAGGTATATCTCAAACTGCATAGCCGAAAAAAGCGGTCCGTTTACTTCAATATTGAGTTCGCCGTCTTTAAGTTCAACTGTAACATAATCACGGATAGGTCGCCATAGTCTGAGGAATTCTACATAGTCATTCTTTATGAAGCGTATTGAACGAAGGTAATCCAGCTCCTCCTTTTTGAAAGTAAGCGAGCAAAGGTGATCTATCTGCTCGTTTATCTCCTGAACCATTTCGGGAGTAAAAACAATATCTTTGTTGCGGCACTTGAAGAAATACTGTCCGCAGAGATCTGTATGCTTGTGGAAAATTACCTGATCCATGTTGAATTTATAAAGATCTGTATCAAGAAGTGAAATAACAATAGGTTCGAGTTTCATAGCTATCTCCTTTCCGTATTATAAAATATCTATCTGGCAGCTTCTCATTGTTTCTATTGCAGCAGCGTGCTTCTCGGGAGTTACACCTGCACAGCACTTTTCGTCTACCTCAATAGGTACTTCGGGAAAGCTTGCCTTTAATAAAAGCGCATTGCTTACAACACATATATCCGTGCAGAGGCCGATAAGCTCAATGCTGAATTCATCGCTGCCTGCTGCCTTTCTTATAAGCTCGGGAAGCTTGACCGAACCGAATGTATATTTCTCCACAGGAGTAAACTTTCTGCTTTTCAATGCAGCAGAGATATCCTTGTTCAGCTGCCAGCCCTCAGTACCTTTTATGCAATGAGGCACAGGAAGCTTTTGGCCTTCTGCCGTATCCATATAATCGTCAAAATGAGTATCATATGTTGCAAAGATCTCGCCGTCAAAGCCTGCTATCTTTTCGGCAGCAGCAGGTACTATGGCACAAGCCTCTTTTGAGCCGAGAGCTCCGTCGATAAAGTCCTTCTGCATATCAACAACTATCAAAAACTTTTTCATAACCTCATATCCTCCTATGATAATAGTATTATAAATCAATTATACCTCAGTACTTATGCAAGAGTCAAGCATAATTTTTATGCCTGCTCCCTTTTACGCCTTGCGTTTGTAAAGCTTTGCGGGACGATGCCCCTCTCCCCTTACGTATTCGTCGGTCTCTTCAACATAGCTGCTTACCATACGGCGAAAATTCGCAGGAAGTATTGATATGTTCATTATAGTTTCCTGCACCTTCTGAAAAGAAGTCAGGGTGAACTTTTCGGGAAGAAAATCAAATATTGTATCGTAATTCCTTGCCGCATTCCTGAGAGCTGTCAAAGCTGTAGCAATTATAGCAGCATGGTCAAATGCAAGACTTCCGCTGTCAACTATACGGAATTCAGTGCGTCCGAAGCTTGTTTTCTCCTCTGTAAGCACTGCTTTCAGTTCAGTATCTTCATATTTCAGAGTAAGCTCGTATTTTCCGCTGTCATCGCGCTCAAAGCTTACGCTGAACCATTGTGCGTCGGAAGCATCATCGCTGCCTACCTGCTTTACAGCCTCTTCACTTATTACCGAGACATATGCATTGGAGATTATCCAGCCTCGCGGATCGCGGTCGGGTTCGCTGAAAACTCCCACAGGCATAAGTGCAGTCGGCATGACATTGGTCTCTTCCTTTGTCTCCCTGAGAGCACATTCCTCGATAGTCTCACCCTTCTGCAAAAATCCTCCGGGCAGTGCCCACATTCCCTTGAACGGGTGCCCTCCCCTTTTTATCAGCAGAAGCAGGAGCTTGTTCTCGGGATTTTTACGATAGCTGGTCTTATCCTCCGAGCTTACCATGAAAGCCGCCACATCAGCCGTCACAGACGGCCTTTCGTAGTCCTTGATGTTATAGTTTTTCAGAAATTCCTTCTCGCTGTCCATTCCTGATCGCCTCCTCTGTTATTTCTACTATGATAATATCATATAAATAATAAGATGTCAAGTGTTTTTGAAAAATTTTTTCAGATTTTTTTGAGCTAATATTGAAGCCTTTTTCTCTGCCGATATTGCATATTTTTACGGAATGTGGTAAAATAATCTTATCAGTATTTTAGGGGGTAATCATATGAACCAGCATACAAGATTTAATCTTCCAATATGCCTTGCAGTTGAAGAGGACGCATTCTTCCACTCAGATGAGATCGTAAAGAGATACATTCCCGATATAATCGGACAAAAGACTATCATAATCTCCGAGGAATTCCTCATCGGGATATACAAAGAAAAGATCATGGATATCAGCAATGATTTCGGCAATGCCGAGATAGTGGCCATGAAGAGCGCCAGCTTTGACGAGGCTGTTTCAATAGCTAAAAAGGTATGTGTCGAAGATGTAAAGGTAATAATCGGCATCGGCGGCGGAAGAGTCCTTGATACCGCCAAATATGCAGCTCACATAAGCAAGGCGGTATATATATGTATGCCCACTTCTCTCAGCAACGATTCACTTGCATCGCCGTTCTCAGTCCTTTTGACCTACGGCAAAGCACGAAAAACATTGACCTGTAAGATACCTACCGCAATAATAGTCGATACAAATATGATAACCAACGCCCCCGAAAGTCAGACACTATCGGGCATAGGCGATACTATCGCAAAGCATACCGCACTTTTCGACTGGAAGCTTTCCGCATCAAAGACAAATTCCCGCGTTGATGACTTCGCCTACGCTCTCAGCCGTATGAGCTATGATTCGGTTTATCACTGCGATGAAAAGGACATGAAAAGCCGCGTGTTTATCCGTATCCTTTCACGAGCACTTGTTATGGGCGGACTTGCTATGGAGATAGCAGGATCTTCCCGTCCGTGCAGCGGCAGCGAGCATCTTTTCGCCCACGCTATCGAGGAATATTATCCCGATGTAAAGATATCCCACGGACTTGCAGTTGCACTCGGCAGCATACCTGCCTGCATATTCCAGGGACAGACTCCGCAGGGACTTCTTGACTTTTTCAGGACTTACAAGCTTGACATAAATCCGAAATCCTACGGCATCACCGAGGATATGTTTGCGGATATATGGGAAAAGGCTCGCACAGTCAGAACAGGCAGGATAACAATACTCGATGACGTAAAGCCTGACAGAGTACAGCTCAATGAAATATACAGCAGAATGGTGGAAGGAAAATGAAAAAAGGTATTATTTTTGATATGGACGGCACTCTTTGGGACTCCTCGGAGAATGTTGCCGCATCGTGGACTGAGGTCGTACGCAAGTCCGAATATGATCTCCCAGATATAACGAAGAAAGACGTTATGGGCGTAATGGGACTTACTATGGACAAGATCGCAGACAATCTTTTCAGTTCTCTTTCTCAGAAAGAACGCATGGAGCTGCTTGAACAGTGCTGCAATTATGAAAATGACTATCTGCTGAAACACGGCGGCGTACTCTATCCCGAGCTTGAAAAGACCTTTATCCGCCTTAAAGACAAATATCATCTCTACATCGTAAGCAACTGCCAGAGCGGCTATATAGAGGCATTCCTCGAATATTACGGTTTCGGGAAATACTTCGACGATATCGAATGCTACGGCAACAACCTCAAAGGCAAGGGAGACAATATCGCTCTCGTCGTAAAACGGAACAAGCTTGACAAGGCATGGTATGTAGGCGATATACAGGGAGACTGTGACGCTGCAGCGCAGGCAGGCATCGACTTTATCCATGCAGCTTACGGCTTCGGTAAGATAAAGCAGACTGTTCCCGAACTTGCAAAATTCAGCGATCTTCCCGAACTGATGGAAACACTGCAATTATATGAAAAAACGTGAAGAAAAGCGAAAGTCTCCGTTCACCTCATACAATGACGGACGTATTTATGGATTTTTTGTCATGCTGAGTTTTGATGCTTTGGCTTTGATTTATTGTATATACCTCTGTAACAAGCGTGATCTGCCCTTAAGCTCTCTGCTTGGATTATTCTCTATCAGACATGGCTCCCCCTACATCTGGGCATTCACTATTGTAGGACTGTATTGTCTTATTACATGGATGATCTATAAGATACGCCGTAATATCATAATAAAAAACGGCGAGCTCCATAAGGAAGCTGAACTAATAGATTTTGATTATGTATCAAAGATGGGGACACGTTCGAGATATTACTCCTACAAAGTCAAGCTGCCCGACGGACGTATCATAAAGACGGAAAAATATATGTTCAACAATTACTACGAACTTGTCAGTAAAAAATGTACGGTGTACGAATACAAAGGCAGGTATTACTGCACTAAATTCAGATGAAAGTATTGACACCGCCTTCTGAAAGGTGTATAATACCATCAGAAATACATATATAGTATTTCGTAATTTATTTTTAAGGAGAAGTTGTTTGAAAAATAATAACAGACCTGAGATAGCATCGTAAACGGGAGGTTTGCGAATACTGTCTCACACAAACCTCCCGTGTCTTGTCAGCTGATTCAGGAGGAAAAATAATGAATAAATATGACTACATCATTCGTAAAGAAACAAAAGACGACTACCGCGAAACCGAAAATCTCGCACGTGAAGCATTCTGGAACATGACCAAGCCCGGCTGCCATGAGCATTACTTCATACATATTATGAGAGATCATGCAGACTTTATCCCGGAGCTTGACTATGTTATCGAGCTTGACGGCAAGGTCATTGCAAGCGTTATGTACTGCAAGGCTTCTCTCACAGACGAACAGGGCAATGTAAAACCTGTGGTCACTATGGGGCCGCTGTGTGTGCTGCCTGAGTATCAGCGTATGGGCTTCGGAAAGGCTCTCCTTGAACATACATTCAAAATTGCAGAAGAAATGGGCTATGACACGGTCATAAACTTCGGTAACCCCGACAACTATGTTGCAAGAGGTTATAAGAGCTGCAAGAAGTACAATGTATGCTTTGAAGGTGATATATTCCCTGCTGCTCTGCTGGTAAAAGTATTGAAGGAAGATGCTCTCGACGGGCGCAAATGGTTCTATCACCCAAGCGAGGTAGACAAGCCATGCGATGACGAAAAGGCTGTAGAGGAATTTGACAAGCTGTTCCCGCCAAAGGAAAAGG
>JAEEGL012817331.1_pt1 | contig 12346 bp, 9 predicted proteins | sample 9134231 | NCBI WGS metagenome assembly JAEEGL01 (sample SAMN16246548, study PRJNA631951) | gut metagenome | biome: gut microbiome; feature: rumen; material: fiber-attached | host: Bos | place: Iran: Karaj | collected 2018-10 | reverse complement strand
GTTCCAGGGTAACATCTACGGACTCTCGGTCAGCGGTAATGCATCCGTTCCATCCGTTCTGAACGTTAACTACACAGGAAGCTCATTCGGTCCTGAGGGCACTGGAGAAGCTACTGTAGTTATAGTTGCTGGAATTATCGTTGCTTGTATTGTCGCTTTTATAAAGAATAGAAAAGCGTCTGCCCAGAAGAAGCAGTAACAGACTCGAAAGAAGTTCCGTAAACTTCACCAAGCACTTCTGTATCAAGCTTGTCAGCAACAGAGATTATCTTCCCTTCCTTCATAAGGACAAATTCTTCGCCGTAACGTGACGCATCGTTTATATCATGAAGAACAAGTATGAAAGACTTACCCTCTTCTTTTACAAGCTTTCTTGCAGTATCGAGAATGTGCTTCGTGTGAATAACATCGAGGTTGGATGAAGGCTCATCCATGATGAACCATTCGGAATCCTGGCATATGGCACGCGCCGCCATGCAGCGCTGTTTCTCGCCCCCTGAAAGAGTATCGTAGATTCTGTCTTTCTTATCGGCAAGCTCCATAACATCCAAAGCCGCATCTATATACTTCTTATCCTCCGAAGTTTCTCCCGAGAGGAACTTATGCTTATCGTATCTTCCAAGTGCAACGGTATCCCTTACGGTAAGACCGATCTCGCCGTAAAGCTCCTGAGGTATATACGCGATATCACCGGTTCTTGCATAAAGCTTAACGAGCGACTTAATAAGCGTCGTCTTGCCACAGCCGTTGGGACCCAAGATTACCGTGATTTTCCCTTCCTTAAATGTGTGGGACACATCGTCAAGAACAGTTACACTGCCATAGCTTACAGTGACATTCTTCGCCTCAAGATTCATACGCTGCTTCTCTCCTTTCCGCTCTTTATCCTGCTTCTCATAAGAAGGATAAGGAAGTAAGGAGCACCGATAAGGCTCGTTACAGCACCTATAGCAAGCTCTCCCGGAGCAACTATTGTCTTACATACCGTATCGCAAAGCACCATAAAGACAGCGCCCGTCATAAAGCTTAAGGCTATACGTCTTCTCATCTTCGTGACGTGGAAGAAAGAAACAATATGTGGAATGATAAGTCCTACGAAGCCGATGATGCCCGAATTTGCTACACAGAGAGCAAGAAGTGAAGAACACACTGCAAGGACGATTCCCATGGTAGCCTTCTGATTAACTCCTAACGTTAGGGCGGCTTCCTTACCAAGCTTAAGTACATCCACTCTCGGTGAGATAAAAAGAAGTATCGGCATAAGTATTATCGAAGCAACGATAAGAACCTTTGTCTTATCCGGTGTAGATGCTGAGAAGGTACCCAACATCCACATATATACGCGCTCCATTTGCTCAAGATGAAGCGTCATCAGTACAGTAATCAGCGCACTCATAATAGATGATATGGCTATACCCGACAGAAGCGTCGAGGACATATCGTAATGACCGTTACGTGATGCTATAGCGAACACCATAAGCCACGTTACAAATGCTCCGATCATAGCTCCGACATAAGCGCCCGTAAAAGCCTCAAAGATGATCACACCATTAAGACCCGTTACAATTGCAACGGCTGCTCCTAAGGCCGCTCCGGAACTGATGCCAAGGACGGAAGGATCCGCCATGGGGTTACGGAAAACACCCTGCATAATACAACCGACAGAAGCGAGAGCTCCGCCTACTAACGCTGCCGTAATTGTTCTCGGGATTCTTATCCTTCCGATTATGGTAAGCGTGGTCTTGGGGAGCTCCCCTGCCCTGCCGGTAAAATACTTTATTACGTCACCAAGTCCGATCCCGGAACTTCCGAGACATAGCGATACCGCCATCACGCACATAAGCATGATGACGGCTATCGTGAACTTGATTATAAATCTGTCAGAGTAGTGGTTATTAACCTGCATGAGCTACAGAATTGTAGTCCAACGCATACTCGTAAAGAGTTTCCAAAGCCTCTACATTTCTAGGGCCAACTCTCTCGAAGAGGTTAGCGTCTACAGCAAGAACAGTACCGTTCTGAACAGCTGTAAGCTCTGTGTAAGGCTCTGTCTCGAGGAACATATCGTAACCCCACTCAGGTACGAGGATGATATCAGGATCAGCTGCAAGAAGCTGCTCTGTGGAATAAGACCAACCGTCAGCATCGCTTGCGGCATTAACGCAGCCTGCATACTCGATAATGTCGTTGATGAATGTATCAGGTCCTGCTGTGTAGTCGCCGTACTCACCGAAGCTCATTGCATAGTAAACAGTGATCTCGTCGTCAGCGATAGTCTCAAGAGCCTCGTTGTAGATCTCAGCGATCTGATCAGAAAGGCTCATAGCGAGTGCATCGCCTTCGTCGTGGAGACCGATAACGTCAGCTACAGTCTCAACGCAGTATGTCAAACCTTCAATAGATGTCTCGTCTCTTACGATAACAACTGTCAAACCAGCCTCTGTAAGTGCGTTGTAAGCTTCCTCACTGAAAATAGAAGATGCGAGTACAACATCAGGATCGAGCTCAACGATAAGCTCAACATCAGGCATGTCGATAGGTCCAATATCCTGTACATCGAATACCTCAGCCGGATAATCATCATAAGAAGATCTTCCGATAAGCTTATCCTCGCCGCCCAAAGCGTATACGATCTCTGTCAAAGCGGGTGATACAGTTACGATAGTCTCGGGCTCAGCCTCAACTGTTACTTCATTTCCGTATGCATCAGTAAGAGTAAAAGGATATGAGAATTCATCCTCCTCAACCTCTACTTCTACTACTGTTTCTTCAGCAGTCTCAACAGTTTCTGTCTCCACTGCGGTTTCCGTTACCTCAGCAGTCTCAGAAGCAGCGGACTCTTCGGAATTCGAATCCGAGCAAGCAGTCAATGCTGTTGCAGCTACGGACAAGCAAAGTGCTGTTGCCAATAACTTTCTCTTCATGACAAAGTCCTCCTAAAATAATTGTCATAAGCGGTATTAACCGCAACGACTAAATTATAATATAATCGTTGATATGAATAATCACAGATTTTTGAATAAACCGCTAACGCTGATTAGTGCATTTGCCATAGCATTTATGGTCACCGGATGCGAATATGCCCTCTATGAGATCGATGAGACATTCGATGATGCACCTGTTATTGAGACAAGCGCCGCGGAGCTTCCCGATGTTGACCTGGAAGGCCCTTATGAAGTAGACCGCGTAGTAGACGGAGATACCATCATCGTATATATCGACGGTGTTAGGACCAGAGTAAGACTTATCGGTATCAACACACCCGAGTCTGTAGCACCTGAAGAAGAGCGTAATACCGAAGAGGGCGTTATAGCTTCCGATTACGTTAAGACATTAATGGATGAAGCAGGTTACGAAGTCTGGCTCGAGTATGACAACGAGCTTTACGACCAGTACGACAGAACGCTTGCATACGTATATATAGATTATGACGGTGAAGTTGTTATGCTTGAGAGACTCTTACTCGAAGAAGGTCTTGCCGAGACTGTTCGTTACGGCACTAACGACCGTTATTACGATGAGTTCTGTGAACTGGAGGAAGCCGCAGGTTAATATTAAATGCCCGTACCGGTTCCCATAAGATCCATATTGGCCACCTCGGAATATTGGAATATCTCCTCGCGAAGTGCATAAGGAAGTTCTCTTAATATCTCTTTGTCCGGACGGCCGGTGTAGTAACCCTGAATATAATCCGCTCCGAGTCTGATACATGTCTCAAGCTCATTCGAAGTCTCGACGCCTTCAGCGAGGACTTTAAAATTATTATCGTGTGCGAACTTAACTACTTCACTTACGAAGTGCTGCTTCTGAGGATTCTCTTCGATACCTGCAAGAAGCATTCGGTCGATCTTAACGTAATCAGGCATATATCTTAAGAGATTGACGACATTGGAATATCCGGTGCCGTAATCATCGACAGCCATCTCGAATCCGTCATCCCTGTACCGCTCTTTCATTTCATCGAGTGTCTGGTCATCAAGTTCAGAGTGCTCTGTAAGTTCTATAACTACCATATCAGAAATCTTCTTTAATCTGTTTATGATCTCCTCACGAACTTTACCCTGCACCTTGATTCCCGGAAGGCTGTTGATAAAGACTTTCTTTCCTTCAAGGATATCCAGTTTTTTCTCAATTATTCCAAGCACGTTTAGGAATGTAAGCTTCTCAACTTCCTCCACTCTTCCCAATCTGCTTGCGTACTCGATAACGACGGGAGGTGCGATATAAGGATCGGAGATAGGTCTCATCAAAGCCTCATATGCGAAGATATTACCAGTACGTGTATCAACGATAGGCTGGAAATGGTAATCAAACTTGTTATTGTCCAGAAGATCAGCTACACGTTCAGCCATCTTCTTATCTTCATCAGAGAAGCTGCCTGACATCTGGAGCTTTCTGCTCCTTATCTTGTTACCGTTCTTATTGCTTACGGCTGAATTGATGAGTTTCTCGATATCACTTATGTTCGAGACTTTCATTGTACTGAAACCGAACTCAAACGTTATCGGGTTGTCCTTGTTCTTATTGGATTCATCCAATGACGAACACAAACGCCCTACAATACTATCTACACACTCCGTGCTCTCGTCTTTCCACTCGTGAGCGATTATAAACTCATCGTTTCCGAGTCTTCCGCAGATACTGTTCTCACCTGCACCTGACTTAAGGATCTTACTGAATTCGACGATAACCTTATCGCCTTCTCTTCTTCCGAACTTCTCGTTGATAAGCCCGATGCCCGAGATATCAACAGCAATAAGCGTCATATCCACATGGTTTCTTGTAGGACCTATAAGATTCATCATCTGCCCTACGAGACCCTCATAATTGTAAAGGCCTGTTAGAGAATCCATGAATCTGATTCTTGACGCAATGTTCTGAACGTTTACGAATACACGTCGCCTTCTTAACGCCTCAAAACCCATCATGACGGTACGAAGCCAGAACAGATAAGTAACATCCATTCCAACAACCTTATGACCGTAAGAAAGAACTACAAATCCAAATGTGGCTTCATTGAAGTGAAGGGGCGTAAACAGATATGAAACCGGCTCATCATGGTTCTCGTGAATATCAGGAAGTATATCTTTCAACGGGAACGGATTATCTAACGACACTCCGCCTTCCTTACCGCCGTTTCTTAAAGACATTACTTCATGCATAGTATCCGAATAACCATCTGTCTTGGTTATCGGACCTCCTTCGACCCACTCGGAATTAAGACAGATTCTGAAACTGTCAAACTCGCCGATCTGGTACATATAAGACTTGATTACACCGAGCATCTCCTCAAGATCGGATGCAACACTCATATCCTCTGCAAGTCTGTTGTCGTAAGAATAGAACGGTCTTGCGAACAAGTCAGCCTTCCAGCCATCACGAAGCATAATCTTAGGTACAACGCTTTCACAATGACAGCCGCATGAGCCTCCTAGGAACAATTCATAATCGGGGCAGAACGGTTCAAGAGGTTCATTGTTCATTAGTCTGTTAATCGAAGAAGCAACATAATCACCGTACTGCTCCACAGGAAGAGGAATAGACGTGATCGGAGAAGGACTCATACGACCTTCTTCGACCGAGTCATATCCTATTACAGCCACGTCTTCGGGAACTCTTATACCGTGATGCACAAGAGCTCCGGCAAGACCTATGGCCATATAATCATTAGCACAGGCAAAAGCCTCCGGCAGAGGTATACCCTCATTGCAGAATTTGTCCGCTATCTCAAATCCGCTCGAATACCAGAAGTCTCCGTAGAAGATACGGTTATCATTGATCGGCAGATCATGGCGGTTCATTGTATCGACGAACGCGCCTATTCTCTCCTTGGAATGCGGATGCCACTCCTTACCTGAGATGAAAGCTATATCCTTAAATCCGTGATCTGTGATAAGGTGCTCCGTAAGCTTAACGATTGCCTCGTAATGTTTGAGAAAGACCGACTGAAAGTACCTGCTCTCCTTATCTACAAAGAGGACCGGCGTATGTGCCTCATTATGAAGCCTCTCTTCCAAAGCCCCCAATACACCGGGCGTCTGAATAGTATCGGCAAGCACAACAAAAGCGTCGAACTGCTCAAAGTTAACAAGAGCAAATATCTGGCTCTCGCCCGCTTCTCTTATCTTCTTCTCCTGGAACTTCATGTACATGGCGAAGACGCATACATCAAAGCCGCACTCGAACGCCTGTTTCTCGAATCCCTCGATAAACAGCTTCTGAAACTCTTCATCCGCCTGACCACAGAGGATGGCAATACGTCTTCTACGTGCGCACATCTTAAAATATTTTAACATGTTGTAGAGCGTTTTTCTATATTAGAGGGAGAATACAACACCTGCCAACGGAGACATAAATATCATCACGAATGAGAAGCACCAGGAGTTAACCGAGATAAGCGTAGCACGCTGCGCAGGCGGCACCATATTGTTAAGTTCCACATCGGCTCTTATCTGTATAAGATCATCAGCAAATGCCGCCATGAAGCCTCCTAATGTCATCACCCAAGCAATGCCCGTGAAATTCGCAGCAAATCCCGCCGATACTACAGCAAGGCACATGATAAAGATCTTGCTGAAGGGCCAGTTCTTTACCTTCACCGACAGTATTGCTCCTATAATGCCGCCCATCGACATAACGAAAAGCAACGGTCCCAGAACCCAGTCAGGAATGCCCGTAAGCGGAAGCTTCGCCTGCAGGAAGAAAAGCAGAAGGACATCAACTGCGCCTATTAAAGCATTACGGAAGATAAGACCTGTCGCTTTACGGTTCCTCTTAAGGAACATAAAGCTCTCGCGGATAGTATCCTTAACCCTCGAAGAGAACTCCCTGTCGGCATTCTCTGTTATAACCTTGTTCTCCTTAAGCGTTACAGCGATGACTATCTGTATTACTCCGAGCACTATGCTTATAATGTGAGCCTTGGTGTTACCGAGCATTACCGCGACACCTGCAGCAAGAGTAGCAACGCCGTTAGTGATGCGGTAAATCATGGTCTGAGTGGATACATACCTGTCGTATTCGTCCTGCTTACCGTGTTCTCTCAGGGTATCGTAAGCAATAGCGGAATCAGAGCCGCTCGCGAAGTTGTAGCTTAAAGCATTAAAGCCTATCGAAAAGGCTACGCCCCAGAAGCTGCTGATCCACAGGATCCTTGTGACAGCTGAGATTATCGTGCACACACATGAAAGAAGAAGACTCTTCTTTCTTCCGAAGACATCGGCAAATACACCGGACGGAATCTCCGCGGTAAGACTTACAAGGTGGAATACTGTCTCGAGCAATCCTACCTCGAAGACAGTATATCCGCATGACACAAGAAGGAGCACCCATGCGGCACCTGCGATCGAGATATTCCCGAGGAAGTTAAGTGCATATAATTTACGTAATTGTTTCTTACAAAAATCCATAATAAAACTCCTTAATTCTTAAGTGGAAAATAAGGAGTTAATGCGTCTTATTCAGAATGAGATTAGTTTTATTATTTTCCGAAAAAGGGCGCACTAACCCTGTCGGAAGCAACATAGAAACCGTTCATAAGATGAATATTAGGTGTTTTCCAATGCATCTAAAGGCGCCCCCTTTCTTGTGACTTTCAGCAGCGATTATATCACATGCATTCGATGATTATCCACCTGGTATTTCCTACACCGGGGATACTGGAGCCTACAACGTTATCGTAAACAACGCGGTAACGGTCTGGTGCGTATGTTTCTATCTCATAAAGAAGATAGGAAAAACCTTCACCGGTATTAATAAGGAATGCATCGTTATCATATCTTCCCCTGAACTGATCAAGATCAGCAAGAGAGCCGACGCTCATCTGTCCTCTTATGTGATCCTCGCCAGAGAACTCGCTCATAAAAGGATCGATACGGTTATCGATATGAACCTTTACGCCATGGTATGCGAGCCAGGATCCTGTATCGAATGAATTAAACACCCTCTCGTAACCCTGAGCCTTGATAAACTCTACAGCCTGCTGGTCATAGCCTGCCATATGCTCGATATCATCCATGGTTCCCGTAGGAAGATAGAGGGGGACATAGAAGGCCGCAAGGCCAATCAGCATAATGGCACAAACAGCTGCAAGCAGCTTGTAGAAGACATCGGACAAATCGAGTTTAATCTCTTTCTTAGGTTTTATGATATTAGTTACTGCCCATGAAAGAAGCGCCTCATACTGCTCGGGCGCAAACAGCATGAATACGACTGAATAGTAAGCCACGAATCTTTTGTAAATGCATGTCATGATAAGGAACATGGAAAGGAGTGCGACCTTTGTAAGCGTCTTCTTATCAAACTGCTTAACCTTATCCTTAGTCATAACTCCTACGAAGACGAGAAGGATCAAAGTAAGCTGGATAATGGTAAACTTCATGGGTCCCCACTCATCGACATATGCCCAGATATCAGTAGCACCTGCCTGCTTGATTCCGAATGTGTAGCATCTTATTCCGATGGGATTAAGGATCGAGAGAACAAAGCCTGCAACAGCACCTGCTGCAAGGATACCCGCATCCTTCCAATTCCTGAATACAAGTTCCATAACGATGAACACGCCATATACTGCGAAGAACAAAGGCAGTGTTCCTCCGTGGAACCATCCCAATATGAAACATATAACGGCAAACATCGAAGCCTTGAACAAAGGCTTCCTGTCACCTATTAAAGTCACGATAAGAAGAGTTGAAGCGAAGATGGAAGTTACGGCAGGACGCACGTTATAATCCGGGAATCCGTTAAGGAACGGCGTTATTATGAGTACCGCCGCAACTATCAGGGGATGTGCTCTTCTTGCGTTATAGGAAACTGCAGTAAAACCGGTTGCATAAACAAACACAGTTCCTACTGCGATAACACCCCATATCTTAAGAAGCTTATACATCAAGCCAAGAAGCAGATACCATCCGCACTCGTGTGCCGTGAAGATAAGGTCAGGATGCCAGCTGTAGATCTCATCAGTGATGAGTCTTCCCTGTGCAATATCATCTAGTCCAAGCCTTATCTGAATGGCCGTATCGCCCACCATACCGATCATTGATGATATGCCAGCGAACGGGCTGAAAATCAATACAACAAGTGCGTAAAGAAATATGGACTTAGCCGTAAACTTCTTTTCTTTCCTGAGATTAAGAGTGTCGACTTCACGCATATAGTAAGTGTCAGTTTCCCTTCATCTGTTTCTTCATTAAGTACATTTTACCATCTGCAAGACGTAGGGCGCGCTCAACATCACTGGAACTTTGATCAAATTCCTCTACACCATATGCAATCTCGAGCTTAACTCGGGGTTTCTCATCATCGTTATACTCGTCTATAAGCTTCTGGAAACGGACCTTTGCATCTTCAAATTCAGACTTGTCTTTAACGTTCTCCATTACGACGATGAACTCGTCACCACCGGTTCTGTAGCAGCTTCCCATCTGACCGAAGCTCTGCTCGATAATATCTGCAGCAGCCTTGATGTGCTTGTCGCCTTCCTTGTGACCGTAGTTGTCGTTAACGGTCTTAAGGTTATTGATATCGAACTGAATGATGATACAGTTGCCGCTTTCCTTGGACCTTACATCATCCTCGTGGTTGGAGAATGCCATTCTGTTCTGAAGTCCCGTGAGTGCATCCGTATAAGCTAATCTGCTCATCTCAACTGCCTCGGACTCATACTTCCTGTAAACAAGAAGTGCCTGAATCTCGTGAATGCCCAGGATGAATACGAATATCATCATGCCAAGTCTGAAGAAGTAAGCAGGGTCAAAGTCTGATTTTATGAATGTGTATCTCATAAGGTCGATAAAACTACCGGAAGCAACAACGATAAATGCCGTTGTGACCGTAACCCTCGTGCTGCTGTTTTTCTTCATATCCTTCTTGGACTTGGCAATGCAAAGGTATGAGTACAAAACAGTAATTACGCTCTCAGTATGAGTGACGATAAGAAGCTGGTGATATGTAGCTATACCGGAACCTACCAGAACAAGATCCATAATAAGGATAGCGACGGTTAATGCCACAAGCACGTTGGCAAACAGCTTATACTTTCTGCCTGTAAGGAAAAACACGAATATAACTGCAAAGGCAGGAAGCACTATGAGCGTCATATAGTTTACGAAGTGCATCGAGACGGGGTTGCCTACAGCAAGTCCCGCCACATCCGTGCTGCATGCCGTCCAAAGGCCTGCGTCCATCGCGAAAAGCCCCATCGCGGCAATCTCCTTGCCTACAGAGCTGTTCTTCATTATGGACAAGCCTCCAAGTATGAGGAGGAATCCCATGAAGGCGATTACTATGGAAATGCAGTAAGGAAGGAGCGATGCTCTGAATACATCTACCGTGAAGTTGGTACCTCCCTCGAGAGCGATACCGGTAAAGCTTCCCTTGGAACCGTCGATAGAATCCGCTTCGATCTGGATGACAGATGACGGTCCGATATTCTGGAACTCTACCTGATGAGGCATCGTTCCGTAGAACTTGCCGAATATATTAGGAGTTTCAGGACGGAATGAGTAAACGAGATTATTGTCCACATAGACATCGAAGTATACATTCTTCGAGAAGAAGCATAGGCATCTTCCCTGAGCCTGCTCACGTGTCACCTGAGTAATGAATACAGCATGATCAACGAATGATTCAATCTTGTCATCCTCATCCCCGTATACGGTGGACCACATATAATCCATACCGATCTTATCCACGGTCTGGGAGGACTCAAAATTGGCAACGATTGCCAGCATAAGAACGACGGTCAGGAAAACAACACTGACCAGAACGGTAGTCTCAAAGTATGTATTCTTGTTTTTCCTGTCGAGCTTATCCATTTTCTTCTTCAGAAGATGTCTCTGAAGTATTATTAACTGCCGAATGGTCATCCGAATAAGGATAGAAGATTACCTGACCGCCACAGAAAAGGCATCTGCCGATAAGTGGATCTTTCCTTGACTCCTGAACATTTCTGCCGCACTGAGGGCACAGGGCTATAACGGGCTCATAGCTGGGTCTCTTGGGCTTGCCGCCTGTGCTTACGACCTCGCGGATCTTAGCCTTAAGCTTCTCTTCCCCAACGCCGTTCTCCTTGAGGATCTCCCACATTGCATAAACGATGGTGTCGAGCCTCCCTACTGTGGTCTGAAGATCAGCAATATACTCATCATTGTGGTCATGATGAGGACTGCTGTAATCTTTCATCTCCGATCCGAAACTTTTAATCGCCATATACCTATCCCTCCGTATACTTATAATCTCTCCGATTTTATAATAACGGGCTCACTACATCAAGGATAATTGATACTATTCTATGTTCAATAATTTATGGATTTTATGGCAAAGATAATCCCCCGGGAAGATTATTCTGCCGGGGGATTATCCGTTAATTCAATCTGCTGATGCCGATAAACATTAACCGTAGTTAAATGATGCTATATCAACTGTCGAACTTGAACCGTCAATGGTGCCGCTGAAGGTCTGAGATTCGCCTCCGACCGTTACTCGTACGATATAGTTTGTCGTGCCGTCGGTTCTGTCTGAATAGTCCACGATCCATACAGAGTACGTGCCTGTGTCAGGGTCGGTGAAGTAGATATTCTCAATAGGATTATCCATCGTTCTTCCGCCTACGTTGGCATCATAATCGAGAACTCCGCCGCCAGCCTCTCTGTTGCTGTAATAGATCTCAGAACCATCAGGTGTAGCTACATGAAGGTCAAGATCATCATCGGAATCCCAAAGCATCGAGATCGTGATATCTCCGGTTCCGGCACCAAGCGAGTTAAGAACATCATCAAGTTCGGACTCATCCGGAACAGTACCGTCTCCTCCTCCGCCATATTCGAAGGTAATGATCAGTATGTTGGTTGAAGATCCGTCGATAGTACCTGTGAATACCTGTGACTCTCCGCCGACAGTAACTCTGACAAGATACTCTGTCGGACCGTCAGACCTGTCTGAATAATCTACGATAAAGACAGTATATGTGCCGGGTTCAGGATTCGGGAAATAGATATTCTCGATCGGGTTATCCATCGTTCTTCCGCCGACGTTAGCATCATAATCGAGGACTCCTCCGCCTGCTTCTCTGTTGCTGTAGTAGATCTCAGATCCGTCAGGTGTATACATATGAAGATCGAGATCATCATCTGTATCCCAGAGCATCGAGACTGTGATCTCACCTACACCTGCATCTATGGAATCAAGTACCGATGTAAGCGTAGACTCGCTCACAGCTCCGCCGGTGTATGTGAATCCTGCAATCTCGAGTGTCGTAGACGTACCTTCGATAGTACCGGAATAGATCTGCGACTCACCATTGATCGTAATCCTTACGAGGAAGTTCGTAGCTCCGTTCGACCTG
>JAEEGL012254869.1_pt1 | contig 12346 bp, 9 predicted proteins | sample 9134231 | NCBI WGS metagenome assembly JAEEGL01 (sample SAMN16246548, study PRJNA631951) | gut metagenome | biome: gut microbiome; feature: rumen; material: fiber-attached | host: Bos | place: Iran: Karaj | collected 2018-10 | reverse complement strand
TTTTTACAGTAAAATTTCTCCTCTTCTTTGTGTATGTGCTCCTGAGAAAACTGATATCTGATATCTGATACACTGACACGTCAATCATGAAAATGTTAACAAACCTTTCAGTTGTTAACGTGTGGCCAAACGCCTATAATCCCACCATTCACTTCCAGTCCGTCTGTACTAATCTCTAACCGCCATATTTTCAGAGTGTTCTAAAAGTATGTGTTTTTCCACCTAAAATCTTTGTTTTTAGGTGGTTATCTCAATGCGATTACATTGCTATTTATATGCTTTCAGGGGCTTATTCATCTACCATTGCTATATGGTGCATCGAAGGATGGCGTAATGTTAAAAAGCCGTGTAAACGGATGTTAAAGTGGAGCAGTTTTTTCGTGATTTTCAGAAACGGAAAGAAATAATGAGTACCTTTGCAGACGGAAAAGTGAAGAGTGAAAAGTGAAGAGTGAAGAATTTTCCATGCGGATGAAGGGGTGAAAAAGAAAGAAACCGCTTGAGCTGGGCTATCTGATAACGATAATTATTCTAATTATTCTAATTTCTTTCAAAAAACACTCAATTTCTTTCAAGAAACCACCCAATTTCTTTCAAGAAAAAAAACACCGCATTCCTGCATACATCGCATTCCCGTCTGTTTTTTGCTAAAAATTGTTGTTTTATTTTGTACTATAAAGGTTTATTTGTAACTTTGTACATTCTTATACGTGTTGATGAAAAAGAAAGATGTCATAATAATCGGTTCAGGCCTCGGCGGTCTTGAGTGCGGGGTGCTACTGAGCAGGCGCGGATTTTCCGTACTTCTGCTTGAATCTCAGGCTCAGCCAGGCGGCTGCATGCAGAGCTATCCTCGCCGCGGAATGGACTATGACACGGGGCTGCACTACGTCGGAGGCCTCAGGGAAGGCGAGTCGCTGCATGATGCCTTCAAGGAGCTGGGGCTGCTGGATCTCCCGTGGCACAAGATGGACGCGGAGGGCTTTGACCGCGTGACGATAGGCGACGAAACGTTCTGTTTCCATGAGGGATATGACGAGTTTGCCCGCTCACTGGGCGAGCGCTTCCCCAAGGAGCAGGAGGGGCTGAAACGATACGTTGAGATGCTGCGCCACTGCGATGACGATGCAGGACAGAACGCTGACGTGAACGCATGGAAATGGCTGCACGAGGTGTTCAGCGACGAGTTGCTCATCAACGTCCTCTCCGGCACATCGCTGAAGATGGAGTTGCGTAAGGACACATTGCCCCTGTTCACCTTCGCCCACGGAAACAGCGGTTTCATCGAGAGCAGCTGGCGTCTGCAAGGCCCCGGAAACATGCTGGTATCAAAGCTCATAGACGAGATTAGAGCCTGCGGAGGCGACATCATCTGCGGAGCAGAGGTGACGGAGCTTGTGGAGCGTGACGGACGTATCACCGAAGCCATTTGCAAGAACGGCGAGAGGTATGAGGGGCGTTTCTTCATCTCTAACGCCCACCCGGCATCAACGAGCGAGCTCGTAAAGGAAAGCAAGGTGATGAAGGGAGTGTATAAGAGGAGAATAGGCATGCTGGAGAACACATGCGGAATGTTCACATGCTCGCTGAAGCTGAAGGAAGGTGCCCTACCCTATTTCAACCACAACAAGTACATATACTCCAACCCCGATGTGTGGTCGCTGCCCGAGCGAGGTGACTGTAGCGGAATGCTGGTCAGCGCACGAGTGCCCGAAGACGGGAGCGAGTACGTGAGACAGATAGACCTGCTGACACCCATGAGATGGGAGGATTGCGAACCCTGGCAAAACACCACCGTAGGACATAGAGGAGAGGATTACAAGGCTCTGAAGAGACGTATGGCAGAGGCATGTATTCAGTTGGCAGAGACGCAATTACCGGGTTTAGCTGATGTAATAGAAGAATCCTATTGCTCCACTCCGCTGACGTATCGTGACTACAACAACGCGCCACAAGGAACCGCGTATGGAGTGAGAAAGGACTGCAATATGCCGCTGATGACTGTGCTGACACCAAAGACACCGATAGAAAACCTGCTGCTGACCGGTCAGAGCCTGATGGTGCACGGCCTGCAAGGGGTGACAATGACGGCCAAAATGACGGTGGAGCAGATTGACGAATTAACAAATTAACGAATTAACAAATTAACGATAATAACAAAAAAACATAACAACAATGAGACGAGTTTTACTTTTACTGATTAGTATTTTTACGTTTGCTGCAGCATTTTCCCAGAATGCGGAGTACTTGAAGTCTATAGCAAAGTATAAGAATGTTCCGTCGCTGACAGCTACGGCAACGCGTGTCACGTACAAGAACGGCAAGAGCACCTCTACTGCCGGCATGCTCTACGTGAAGCATCCAGGACGCGTGCTGATACAGAACGGAAAAGACGCCCTGCTGATGAACGGTGCGACGTTTACGATGAAGAAAGGTCCGCTGAAGGCACGCACAAACAGCATGAAGGACGTGAGATACAAGACGTTCCACGATGTGCTGGAGTCTATCTTCACAGGAGGCGAGACAGACATCACGAAGCATAAGGACGTGAAGATACAGCATAGCGCAACAAACGTGGTGCTTACGATCAAGCCCGAAGCAGGCGATAAGAAGATGATGTTCTCATCCTTTGTGCTCACCATCGATACCAGAGCTCAGGAGCTGCGCTCTATCCGTATGACCCAGAAGGGCAACAACTATACAGAGTATAAGTTCTCTAACTATAAGCTAAAAGCACCTGTTGACGATAAGGTGTTTAAGTAAACCGTCCCCTCTCTCTCCCTGATGAAGGGGGAGAGAGAGGGACAGCAGGAGCCCCTGCGGAAAGAACCGCTGGGCACAGTGGCTGAAATGAGCGAGCGAAAGTAACTTTTCGCAGTTAGAAAAACGCCAAGAAAGAGCAGAGCATATCACAACAAAAGCAACAGAACAACCCTTGAAAGAGATAGAAGACATTGTACGCATACCGGTAAAGTTCTCTGAGATGGACCCTATGGCACGTGTGTGGCACGGGAACTACGTGAAGTATTTTGAGGACGGACGTGAGAGCTTCGGCAGGCATTATCCCGGCTGTGATTATGAGGTGATGATGCAAACGGGCATCACGGCACCAATTTATGAGATTCACGTGAAATGCCTGAAGCCACTCGAGATGAACGATGTGGCTGTGATACACACGTTCTACGTGCCCAAACGCGGGGCACGTCTGGATTACCGTTATGAGATTTACCGTGAGCGAGACGGGGAATTGTGTTGCACAGGTTCTACGACACAACTGTTCATAGACCGCAACGGTGAGCAGATGCTTGAGAGGCCATACTTCTACGAGGATTGGCTAAACTCACACCCGCAGTAAAGTTGGTTATAGAAATTGTTTTCCTTGAGGAGCTGGTTGCGGCGTTCCTGTAAGCCTCCCTTACGCCAGTTGCGGGCATCAAAGGTGACGCCTCCAACCTGTGACGCGGCCCACTCACCGGCTTCCGTGATTTGAGGAAGCGACTTCCAACGGGAAGAGGCCAAGGTGGTGGTAAATACCGGCAATGCCAGTTCCTTACATTTCATAGCGCTATGGAGAAGCCTCAATTTGAAGCACTCCAGGCACCTCACTCCGCGCTCAGGCTGAGTAGCGGCATCAAGACCGTAACAGTCACGCACATTGCCCGTGACATAATCCCTCCATGATTGATGGTCATAGTCACCGTCGATGATAGTAAGCCCTAACTTTTCGGCATAACGGGTAATCTCATTCTTTCGGATGAGATACTCCTCTTGCGGAAAGATGTTTGGGTTATAATAGTAAATTATAGGGCGGACTTCATTATTGAGCATCCACTCTATTATCGCAGCCGAACAAGGCGCGCAACAGCTATGTAAGAGGACTTCCATAAGTGAAAAGTGAAAAGTGAAGAGTGAAAAATCAGTTTTTCATTTCAAATGTACATTATAGACCTTAAAATTGTACATGGTAAATTGTACATTGTAAATTGTAAATTGTACATTGTAAATTGTACATTGTAAATTGTACATCACACATTGTACATTGTAAATTGTACATTGTACATAGCTATAGTGTTTTGAACTCATAGCCCTGATCCTTCAGGTAGCGTATAGAGGCAGGGAGGGCGTAATGGAGCTTCTCGATGCTCTTCAGCGAATCGTGGAAGGTGATGATAGAGCCGTTGCGGGAATAGAGCACAATGTTTCTCAGTACGTCAAAGGCATTGAGCAGGTGGGAATAGTCACGCGTTACGAGATCCCACATCACTATCTTGTACTTTTTCCTCAACAGGTTATATGCTCCGAGCCACATCCATCCATGAGGCGGACGAAAGAGATTGGAATGTATCAGTTCGTTGGCTTTGTCCACATTCTTCATATAGGTTGCGACATAATGTCTGAGGCTGCCCATGTGGTTATATGTATGGTTGCCCACACTATGCCCCTCATCCACTATTCGCTGATACAGCTCCGGGTATCTCTTCACATTCTCTCCCACCATGAAGAATGTCGCCTTCACCCCGTGTTCGCGCAGCGTATCGAGGATGAAGGGCGTTGACTCCGGTATGGGGCCGTCGTCAAAGGTGAGATACACCGAGTGCTCTGTGGGATCCATTCTCCACAGGGCACTCGGGTATATCCACCTGAGCCATTTGGATGGTTGCTCAATAATCATAGATTAGAGGGATAAGAGCCGCCTCTGTCTTCATAAGCGGTCATTAGGGCGCTCAATGTCGGATAGAGCTTATCTGCCAAAGGCTTGTCAAATGTCTCAGCAATCTCAAGCAAGCGCTGCATGATGTAGAGCTGTTGCATGCACTCGCGCTGAGAGAGCATGAAGCGATGCTGGTTGAGCGAGAGATACCAGCGGAGATACTCCTGACAGGTATCCCACATTGCAGTAACGCTCTTACGGCCTTTCTCAGCATTACCAAGCTTATAGTGAGCGTATGCGAAATCTCCGCCACCAAACAGGTAGCTGACTGGCAGGTTATATTCCGGCAATACCTTCTCTGCATATTCCAATGCCTTGCGAGCCTTATCGTTCTTACCCTCCTCCAGCAGCTTTGTGATGAGCGTACCGAAGAGGCGACGGTGTGTGGCACACATGCGTGTGACGGTATCGTCAAGATACAGGCCGGGCTTTTCAAGACCGCCGTACTTGAACTTGTTCATCATCATGTCATAGGTCTTCTCCGTATCAAAGTTGTTGGAGTCGTTGGTGTGGAACGGCGTGATGCGGTTCACGAGACCCTCCTGAATGAAGTTCTCTCCGAGGTTCATGTAGTTGTCTGCACCTACGGTCAGCGCCACATAGAGCGGACGTGTCCAGTTGTGCTGTGCCAACATCTCGAGCAGCATCAGGTCACCCTTATACAGGGCGCGCTTGCCGGCAAGAGAGATTACCATACGGTCAGGAATCTGCGCGTTGCCCATACTGTCGCGAGGTATCATCATACCGCTCTTGAGGACTGCCTCCTTGTCTATGTTCAGATAGAGGGTGTCAGTAGGTATCACGTGCATCTCGTCGTTGTCCTTGTTACCACGTACCCAGCGAGCCAGGACATTCTTTATCTCAAACGGATCTTCGCCAAATTCCTTCGCAGCAGCCTCTGGATCCTCACGGAAGTACTCCAGTATCTGCTCCTTAAACCCTGGTTCTACGGACACATACTCGTTAGTACCGGAACAGTAATCCAATCGTGGCCACGTGATAGGCAGCGAAGGTGACTTCCAAGCCGGACGTATCATCTGGTCAATGTACCAGTCGGTTTGCAGATAAGAGAGGTTACATACTCTTGCATCTGTTCGGAACTGCTCCACATCCTGATTATACCACAGAGGGAAGGTGTCATTATCACCGTTGGTGAAGATGATAGGATATGCCCCCTCCTGGAGAGAGCTAAGGTAGTTCTGTCCGAAGTCGCGGCAAGTGTATCTTCCTGAGCGATCGTGATCGTCCCATGTCTGACTCGCCATTTGTATGGGCACAAGGAGCGCGGCTATTGATATGATGCACGCTACGGCGATGCTCTCCTTCTTCATCAGCCTTGAGAGCCAGTCGATGAGTGCGACAACACCCATACCGCACCAGATGGAGAAGGCATAGAATGAGCCGGCGTATGCGTAATCACGCTCACGCGGCTGCATAGGAGTCTGGTTCAGATAGAGCACTATGGCAAGTCCCGTCATGAAGAACAGGAAGAATACCACCCAGAACTGCTGTATGCCCCGCTTGCCCTTGTATGCCTGCCAGAAGAGGCCCAGCAGACCCAGCAGCAGCGGCATGCAATAGAACACGTTGTGTCCCTTGTTCTCACGGAGCTCCTTCGGCAGCTTGCTCTGGTCGCCTACGAGCATCTCGTCTATGAACGATATACCTGTTATCCAGTTGCCGTGCTCCAGTTCGCCGTTACCCTGTATGTCATTCTGCCTTCCTGCGAAGTTCCACATGAAGTAACGCCAGTACATGAAGTTACATTGATATGACAGGAAGAAGCGTATCTCCTCGAATATCGAAGGCACCTTCACCTGCATGGGCTGTCCGCAGCGGTCATAGTCAACCGTGTAGCCGCTGATGTCGCCCATCCAGTCCTCATAAGCCTGTGTGTGGCCGCTGTCATACATACGGGGGAAGAAGGCATTCTGTGCATACTCGTAAGAGTCCTTTGTGCGAACCACGAAATAGCGGTCCTTCTCATCAGCAGACTTCTTCTCCACCTTCTGATATATCGGCGCGCCCTTTTTCATGCGCGGTATGCACATGTTGCCCTGAACGTCAAGCGCCACCTGTGAGGTATATACCTGACCATAGAGCAGGGGACGGTCTCCGTACTGGTCGCGTGACAGATAGTTGCCGAGCGTGAAGATATCCTCAGGCGAGTTCTGATCCATTGGCGGGTTAGCGGAGCTGCGCACCACGATGAGCGCATACGTGGAGTAACCGATCATCAGCATCAGCATGCAGCAGAGGGTTACGTTCTTGATGCGGTTGGTTATTACGGCAACGCCTTTCCTCTTGAAGTTCAGGGCGAGCCACAGCAGAGCCAGGAGAATAACACCAACAATCACCGCACTCCATCCGTATCCGTAGAACGGTATGCCGAGCATAGCGATGGCCAGAGCGAAAGAGATGTTGCCGCGAAGTGAGGAGTCTCCCTTTGCGCCATCAGCCTTTGCCACCTGATAGGTCTCCCATATAGCCCATACCACAACGCCCACGAGGACGATGAGGTAAATGATGGTGCCGGTATTGAACGGCATTCCCAGGGTGTTCACGAAGAACAGCTCGAACCATCCTCCCACGGTGATGATGCCCGGAACGACGCCGTAGAGCACAGCAGCCACGATAAGAGCCGAGATGAAGAGAGCCACAAGCGAGCCCTTCAGGTCAGCATCAGGATACCTCTTATAATAATATACCAGCACGATGGCGGGGATGCACAAGAGGTTCAGCAGGTGCACACCGATAGAGAGGCCCGTCATATAGGCTATCAGTATCAGCCAACGGTCAGCATTGGGGTCGTCAGCATTATCCTCCCACTTCAGTATCAGCCAGAATACTACGGCTGTGAAGAATGAGGAATAGGCATACACCTCACCCTCTACGGCTGAGAACCAGAACGTATCGGAGAAGGTATATATCAGGGCTCCCACCAATCCAGAAGCCTCGATAGCTATCATCTTGCCTGTCGTGAGCTCGCTCCAATCGTTGATGAGCAATCGGCGCACCAAGTGCGTAATGCTCCAGAAGAGGAACAGAATACACCCTGCGGAAAGGAGTGCCGACATAGTGTTGACCCACCTTGCCACCTGTGTGGCATCGCTGGCAAAATGTGTGAAGAGATTGGCTGTCAGCATGAAGAAAGGTGCGCCAGGCGGGTGACCCACTTCGAGCAGATAGCCTGTGGTAATAAACTCCGGACAATCCCAGAAGGATGCCGTAGGCTCAATGGTAGAGCAATACACGAAGGCAGCCACCAGAAACGCCAGCCAACCGAGCGTATTATCTACGATACGATACTTTTTCATGTTGTTATATTACTTGTACTATTAGTTTCACTATATACTCAATCAGATATGCTCCGTATATCAGTACGATATATCTTGTCACCTTTCCTATTGTGATAGAGATGAACGTGATGGTGGGATTGGCTTTCATGAGTCCCAGCAGGATTGTTATGGCTGAGCCTAAGAGCGGTATGAATGCGAAGAACCCCATGTAGGCACCCCTTCCTCGAACGAAGCGCCGCGCTTTGTCCATCGACTCAGGGCTCACGTGGAGGTATTTCTCAAACCATTCCTCTTTGCCCATGCGACCTACGCAGTAATTGAATCCCGAGCCGAGCACATTGCCTGCGGTACCATAGATTATCAGCTCCCACGGATTTATGCCCACAGCCATCAGAGCCAGCATCACCGCCTCTGACGAAAAGGGCAGGAAACTGCCTGCAAGAAATGCAGCAATAAACATCCCCAACGGCCCGCATTCTATCAGCGTATCAAGCATCGGTTTCGGATTTTATGAATTTTGCATTATGCATTATTCATTATGAATTTTGCATTATGCATTATTAATTCTCCAGGAGGTCTCTGCCTATGTCCCTGCGGAAATATCGGCCTTCGTACTTTATCTTCTCCGCTTCGGTGAAAGACTTGCGCAGAGCCTCTTCCTTGTCCTTACCATAGGATACGACGCTTATCACGCGACCTCCTGCCGTAACGACCTGGCCGTCTTTCAGCGCTGTACCCGAGTGGAACACTATGCTGCCCTCAACCTCGTCTATGCCGCTGATGGGGAAGCCTTTCTTGTATTCCTGGGGATAACCGCCGCTGACAAGCATCACGCAGACAGCCGAACGCTCGTCAAACTCTATGCTGCGCTTGTCCAGATCGCCTGCCGCAACACCCTCCAGAAGGTCAACAAGGTCGCTCTTCAGCCTAAGCATAACGCTCTCTGTCTCAGGGTCTCCCATGCGACAGTTATACTCTATGACCTTAGGCTCGCCGGCAACATTTATCAATCCGAAGAAGATGAAGCCCTTGTAGCAGATATTCTCCTCTGCCAAACCCTCGACGGTCGGCTTTATTATGCGCTCCTCCACTTTCTGCATCCATTCCTTTGTGGCAAAAGGAACAGGAGTCACACTTCCCATACCTCCGGTATTCAGGCCTGTGTCACCCTCTCCGATGCGCTTATAGTCCTTTGCCTCAGGCAGTATCTTGTAGTTCTTACCGTCGGTCAGCACAAAGACAGAGCACTCTATGCCCGACAGAAATTCCTCTATCACCACGCGCGAGGAGGCTGTGCCGAACATACCGCCCAGCATCTCGCCCAGCTCTTTCTTCGCCTCTTCCAGGGTATTGAGTATCAGCACTCCCTTTCCGGCACAGAGGCCGTCAGCCTTCAGCACGTATGGTGCCTGCAGGGTCTCAAGAAACTTCAATCCCTCTTCCAGGTGCTCACCGTCAAAGGTGTTGTATGCTGCTGTAGGGATATTGTGGCGCATCATGAAGGCCTTAGCGAAGTCCTTGCTGCCCTCCATCTGTGCTCCGCACTTTGACGGACCTATTACGGGGATATCCTTAGTACGGGCGTCTGCGCTGAGATCGTCATAGATGCCCTTCACCAGAGGGTCTTCAGGACCTACTACGACCATCTTCACATCATTGTCAACGACAAACTGCTTTATGGCCTCAAAGTCATCAGCCTTGATTGCCACATTCTTTCCCTTACCGCCAACGCCGTCCGTTCCGGCATTACCAGGAGCGATAAACAGGGTGTCACACTTTTCACTTTGCGAAATCTTCCATGCAAGAGCATGCTCACGGCCACCAGAGCCTAACAGTAGTATGTTCATTCTATTACACCTTATTTATTTATATTGTTCAATGAATCGGAATTAAATATTCAACTTCGCATGTGCGCCCCGAAGGGGCAACCTGCTTATAGCCCAGGGCATCGCCCTGGGTTTTGATGCAGTGTGTAGTCACGCCCTGTAAGGGCAGCAGAGTCCTTTGCCTGTTGTTCTGTTGCCCTTACAGGGCGTTATTTCTATCTGCCTCTATACCCAGGGCGATGCCCTGGGCTATATGCTTTTGCCCTTTCAGGGCGTTACTCAAAAGCAAAACTTGAGTTATTTATCATATTGTTCAAAGAATCGCGTTATTCTGTCATACAGGTGCACCGCATCGTGCCCGCTTACGTTGTGCTTGGCCTCTGGATATACGAAGAAATCGGGCTGCTTTCCCGCTTTGATGCACTCATCCAGGAAGCTGAGGGCATGTAACGGCAGCACCACATCGTCCTTCATTCCTATTATGATCTGCAGCGGCGCGTTCAGGTTCTTTGCCTTGCCGGGCAGCGAGGTCAGCGCATATCCCTCCGGATTGTTCTGAGGCGTGCCCATGTAGCGCTCTCCATACATCACCTCGTACCATTTCCAGTCGGTCACAGGGCCTCCTGCTACGCCACACTTGAAGACATCGGGATAGTTCGTCATGAGCGACAGCGTCATGAACCCGCCAAAGCTCCATCCGAACACCCCTACCCTCTTCATGTCTGTAAAAGGCAATGTGGAGAGGAACTCCACTCCTCGCATCTGGTCGCGCATCTCTTCCTGCCCCAACCTGTGATGGGTCACTTGCTCAAACTCCCTGCCTCTGTTCTCCGAGCCTCTGTTGTCGAGCACGAACACCACAAATCCCTTCTGCGCCATGTAGGTCTCCCACCTGCGTGAGTTCCATTGCCACGAGGCATCGACGTTGTGAACGTGCGGGCCGCCATAGACATAGAGCACTACGGGCAGCTTCTCTCCCCGACTTATCTTTGCCGGCATCACCATGCGATAGTGCAGCTCCGTGCTGTCATCAGCAGCCTTTATCGTGCCGTGTCTGAAGATGGGTTTCTCATACTCTGCCCACGGATCCTTGCTTCTCAGCACTTCCTGGCGCTCCCCCGTCATCAGGTTCAGCGTGGCATACACATGCGGCACCTCCGGCTCGCTCCATTCGTCGAGCAGCATCGTGCCCCCGGCATTCAGCATTCCCGTGTGCCAGCCTTTTTCGTTGTCCAAAGGTGTGCACTCGCCTGTGGCGATGTCAACGCTGACGATATTTCGCTGTATGGGCGACATCATGTTGCCCTCAAGGATGACGCTCTTCTTCTCCTTGCAGAAGCCGAGCACTCTCATCACCTCCCACTCTCCTTTGGTCAGCTGCCTGAGCTCTTTGCCGTCTGTGGAGCAGAGGTAGAGGTGCATGAATCCGTCTCGGCGACTCCACATCAGGAAGCGCGTCTTGTCCCAAGGCAGAAACTCTATCGGGTGCTGCGGCTCCGTGTATTTGTCATCGTGCTCAGGATAGAGCCTCTGCACGCATTCGCCGCTATTCACGTCATAGACAGCCAGATAGGAGTCCGTCTGTGCTCTGTTCAGCTCTATCACATAGAGCAGCGTCCCGTCCGGGTTCCACGCCAGGTTGGTGAAGTATCTGTCTCGCGGTTCGCCGGTCTTGAGATACGTGGTCGTGGCTTTCTCTATGTCATACACCCCGATAGTCACCTCATGGCTGCGTGTTCCTGCCATAGGATAGGCATCGTCACGCTCCACCATCGACTGATCCATTCTGTAGAACGCCACCTTGTCCTTTTGTGGAGCCAGGAAGATGCCCGTGCTGATACCGAACTCATTGCGATGTACGGATTCGCCATATACCAGCAGCCGCGAACCGTCGTTGGTGACGCGCAGGGGCTCCGCTTCCTCTGAGGTCTTTACATACACGTCATATTCCAGCGTATATACCATCGGATATTCCTGGGCGCGTGTCCTCTCGGCAGCATCAACGAGCGTTTCGCCGTCCCACCAATAGGAGCGCGACTCCGGCGACATCTCGTCGTAACTGTTGCCGCCCCTTATCAGGTCCTCAAGCGTGAATAGACGTTTCTCTGCCATTACGAATTGCGATAGAAGCACACCTAACAGTATGAAGAGTACCTTCTGCCTTATCACCTCCATTTATCTACTTATCACCCCTGAACGGCTTGCCGCCCTTGAAGGGCCTGCCTCCTTTGAACTGTCCGTCACCCTTGAACGGCTTACCGCCCTTGAACGGCCGGTCACCATTGAATGAACGGTCACCATTGAATGAACGGTCGCAGTTGAATGGTCGGTCGCCCTTGAACGGTCGGTCGCCATTAAAAGTTCTGTCGCCCCTGAACGGTTTTCTGTCCCCGAAGGGCTTTCTGTCACCAAAGGAGTCTCTGTCATCAAAGGACTTTCTCCTGAAGCGGTCTCCGTCTCTCTTCTCCAGGCTTCTGAAGCGGAATCCCAGAATGTCGGCTTCCTCGTTG